>Ga0209951_1000089_pt1 | contig 21204 bp, 28 predicted proteins | sample SalPon2_A_H2O_MG_2_FD_185725 | JGI IMG/M metagenome (GOLD analysis project Ga0209951, IMG submission 185725) | Salt pond water microbial communities from South San Francisco under conditions of wetland restoration - Salt Pond MetaG SF2_A_H2O_MG... ...
ACTCTATTTGTTGACGCAAATATCTTATTATCTACGACTAAAGTTCTTACATCACCATCTACTTCCATATATTCTTGTATCAATACTTCTGCATCGTGTTTCCATAACGCTTGAATTGTAGATACTAAACTATCCATACTTTCAATTTTAATTACACCAATACCTTGAGTACCAGTTAATGTTTTAAGTATGATAGGAAATTTATTACCAACTAATTTTACAGCATCCTCTATGTTTTTTTCATTTGAAACAAATGCTGTTCTTGGTGTTGGTATACCAAACTTCTCAAATAATAATGCTGTTGTTAGTTTATTATCACACGTTAACATTGCTGATCGTGTGTTTAACATAAACGCTGATGAATTTTGAAACGCTGATAATAATGATAAACCAGCCTCGTCTTCAATAGAACCTGCTCGTGTTATACAAACAGTATCTTTACCTATAAATGTATGTTCTGAATCTTTACCATCATAATTGTAAATGGTTAAAGTATTTTTATCTTCGTCTTTTCCTGTGATGATAGCATTTTTCGTATTGATAATGACACAATCAAAACCTTTTTTCTTACAAGCTTTTTCTATTAGTCCAACTGTAAGTTCTTTTTTAGGTGTTTCACCAGCCTTTTGTTTCTTAACATTAGGATTTGATTTCGTAATGATCGCAATCGTAATAGGTTTTACCTTACGATCTAGGTCTTGTTCTGTTATATATTCTCTAAATTTTGGAACCAACATTTATTCATTCTCTGATTTTACTTCTTCCTTATTCTCGTCAATTTTTTTTCCAATGTTATATTTAGCTGATAGCGTCCATTCTTTTTTTTCTTTAAAAGGTAATACTTTAATTTGAGATAATGGTGCTTTGTTTTCAGCTTGTGATCTTTCCACTATGTCTATTAAGTTCCAATCTTGTAAAAGAATTGATATTGTGTTTCTTCTTTGAATATCATTCTCTGTCAATGTTGCTTTCTTACCATCTAACGCAAATAGTTCTTTAAAATGTGTTATGAAATATTTACCTTGTTTGTGTAAGATATGACAAGATTGATATAATGTTTTATCTTTTCTACTAGCGACACCGATACGTGTCAATGTTTCTCTGATCTTTAGGAAGTCGTCTGGTTGTTTAATCGTAACCTCTAACATACTCTCTGGCGACCATTGTATTGTTTCTTCACTCATTTTGTTCTCCCACCTTTATTTAAGGAATCTTTTATAAATTCAATTTGTTCGTCTTTTAGTATGTTGAGAGCCTGTTTAGCTTTCTCATTACTGTATCCATAATACTCTTTTACATACTCTAAATTCTTCAATTTGGCTTGTGATAACCACTTGCCACCAAATCGCTTCTGTTTTCTAATACTATTTATGTAAAAGTGAAATTGTATTTTTTTGTCTAAAAAGTGGTAGCCATTCATCTCATTTGCCTGAGCTATACAGTCATAATGCATTGATACACACTTATTAATAATGAAAGGAGGGTACTTCTTCTCCCAGGTTAAATCGTCTGTATCTAATAGGTTTTCTTTAGTGAAATTAATTGCGTTAAGATAATCCTTCAATTCATACATAATATAAACTTGACTTTCTATTTTCTTTTATTGTGTCTGCCCATATACCAATCGCCAGGTTCATAATCCCATCTTTTACCATGATGACCTCGTATATCAGCGTAAAACATTCTTAATTTTACTATCAACTTTCTAAATAATGTTCTCTTTGCCATTCTATTCTCTTATTTAAATTTACAACTTGCCATGATTTCAGTCAAACAAGCAATCATATTTATTTCCTGATCAGCGACAAACGCAGATTTATATTGGTATCCAGCAATAATTAATATAGATTGTGGTATAGATTTTGAATCTAAACTTGAATATAGAATTTCATATATTGTTCTAAACAAATGAGATGGTTCTTTATCGAGGTTTTGAATAACCCACTTTCTCATATCATTAAATCTTTTGTCTTTTAAAGACTTTACTAACTCTTTTGTATTGACTTCTGATAGACTAAACAATATACCACTATCTATCTTACCTCTTACAGAATATCTTTGTAGTTCGTTGATTGTTCTTCTAAAGTCTGGATAGTATTTTTGTATAAGTTCTGCTAATACTTTTTTGTCAAACTCTATATCTTCCTCTTTTAAGACACTCTCAAGGCGATTTAAGAACGCTGTAGCCGTCTTTACACGTTGTCCATTAGTAATCTTAAAGTCTATGACAGTACAACGACTATGTAACGCTGGTATAATTTTATTCTTATAATTACAAGTAAATATAAATCTACAGTTCTTGTAAAATGTTTCTATGAAATTTCTTAACGCAGGTTGTACTGATTCGGCGTTCATGTAATCAGCCTCGTCTATGATTATAACTTTATGATTGGCGTCTTCTGTAAGAGATACAGTTGAAGCAAAGTTCTTAATTTTACTTCTTACGGTATCAATTTGTCTACCTTCATCTGAACCATTTATGATAATATAATCACAATGTAATTCTTCACATAACGCTCTGGCGACTGTTGTTTTACCCGTACCAGCACTACCTGATAATAATAGATTAGGTATTTCTTTTTGTTTTAGGAATTGTGTAAATGTATTTTTAAGTTCTTCCGTTAAAATACAATCTTCAATTCGTTTTGGTCTGTACTTTTCGACCCATAAAAACTCTGACATAATATAAACCTCACTTTATTTCTTTTCTTCATCATATTTTACAGTGACATCATAGCCACCTTTTCTATCTGACCACCAATCATCTTCTCTATCATAATCGTGTTCACTTAAAAACTCCCAAAATTTATCATGTTCTTCGTCAGTAGGTTCTTTACCTTCTGCTTCTAAATCACTTCTAAACTCTTGTTCTTGGTGTGATATGATTTCTTTAAATCGTTGGACAGAACCAAACTCCTCAATGATTGCCTCGTCATCTACATTATATGTAAACTCAGAGGCAACGGAGTGCCATTCAGTTTTTTTGACTATCATTAAAACTCTGAATCAGGTTCTAATGCTATCCAATATTGAACTGCTTTGTTTCTATTAACAAAGTGTGAGATTTTTGCTTTTGAAATAGCAACATCATAATCATCTACAATTTGTTTGAAGTTTTCAGTTCTAAAGAAAGCTGTAAACTCTTTATCAGTTTCACCAACATTAACAGAATATGTATTTGAAGACTTATTCTTTTTGTCAGTAGCAACCATTGAGATACTGCCGCCTTTACCTTCAACTGAAATGTCAGGTAGATTTAAGGTTGTTGCGCCTTTCATTAAATCTGTAAAGTCATTTTTCTTTAAAGTAAATGTAACATGCTTGTCTGGCATACTAATACCTTTACTTGGTGATACAATAACAGATTTATCAGCAAAGAAATATTTAATTCCTCTACTGTTTCCTTTTGATATATTTACGTAACCACCACCATTAAACTTTAGTTCTGGTTTGTCAAATAACTCAACTGATCTTAAAAATTCAGGTAAGTCATAAATCGCAAATTCACTTTCAAACTTTTCTGATACTTCAGCTTCTGCCAAAATATTTTTCATAGTAGAAATAGTTTGTACTTTATTCCCTGGTTTAATCAATAGATTTTGATTAATGTCAGAGAAGTTTTTTAACACAGATAATGTGTCAGTCGATAGATTCATCTTTCACTCCTTTTTCATAATTTAATATAATATATAATATCATAGTTTAGTCTTATTGTCAATGTTATAACAGATCATCACCATTTTTAGATAGTAGATATGCTAATACTTTTTCTGGAGAAGATTCTCCATACGGATCAGAAACACAGTTATTTTCTTTACCTGGTTCTTCAAACATCTTTTCGACAACGCCATTATTTACAATAGCAGCATATCTCCAAGACCTCTCACCAAATCCTACATTGTCTTTTTTAACAAGCATGTTCATGCCTTCTGTAAAGACACCTGAACCATCTGGTAAAACTTTTACATTTTTAATACCTTCATTACACGCCCAAGCATTCATTGTGAAAGAATCATTAACTGATATACAATAAATTTCATCTATCTCCATAGCTTTAAAGTCTTCATACTTACTTTCAAAACCTGGTAATTGCTGTGATGTACAAGTAGGTGTGAATGCACCTGGTAAACTGAATATGATTATTCTTTTATCTTTGAAAATATCGTCTGTAGATTTTTCAACCCAAGAACCTTCTTCAAATGAGCAACCACCATCTTCGGTAATGTCGCCTTCTCTTATCTTAAATATTACTTTTGGTAACTCCATTATATACTCCTATATTTTTCAAGTCTTCATTATATACTAAAAGGGCGCTCAAGTCAAGTGTGAGCGCCCTCTGAATTGATATTAATTACTTAATATTAATAGTTCTTGGTTTTTTGTGTTCTGGAATGATTCTTTCCATAGACACTTTTAAAAGGCCATCTTTTAACTCAGCGCCTTTTATCTCTACATCTTCAGCGATTGTAAAAGATTTAGAGAAGTATCTTTTAGCGATACCTTTATGGATTACTCCATCTTCATCTTTATCTTTTGTAGCTTCTACAGATGATTTGATATTTAATATACCTTCTTCCAATGTAATATCAATATCTTTTTTATTGAACCCAGCAAGTGCTAGTTCAACATCATAGGTATTTTTACCTGTCTTTACGATATTATATGGTGGGTAATTATATCTAACCATTTCGTTGAAATTGTGGTCGTCCATCATTCTTTCAAAATGGTCAAACACGTTATCAAACCCAACGGTTACTGGTCTTAATTGATTGAATATACTTAATGCTTTATTAGTCATTATAACTCCTTTTGTTAAGCAAGTTTATTTTAAATAGAACCCATTATGGCGTTCTACATTTATTTATATAAGTACGATATTTTATTTGTCAACCTTACTTATAGAAATTCACTAGGCTGAGGATCCCTACCAGTTCCCTAGTGAATATCTATAAGTGGTACTTTGTTTTGTCAAGGAGGTAAAGTACCAAACATCACCTTATTGCGACACCGATAAATTTTATCGGGTTTTCTTACGCCGTTAAGGTCTTACGAACAGCCCTAACAATAATATATATACATCAAGTCAGGCGTAAAAACTGTTTAATTAAAAGCCCCTTTGAAGTCTTAGCTTCTTTTGTGCTTTCTTAAAGTTAGCAATACCCTCTTTTTTCTTACGTCTTTTACGTTCAGATGGTTTCTCATATACAGATTTTTCTTTTGCTAATCTAAAAATTCCTTCTTTTAAAACTTTCTTTTTTAGAACTCTCATAGCTTGTTCTAAATTACCGTTTCTAACATCTATTTTAATACTCAATTTATTTTACCTCCTCTCCTAACGTGTAGTAAAATGGTGGAGGGCACAACCCCTCCACCTAGGACTACACTATGTTTGATAGATTTAGATAACATCTTCGTCATCCGACTCACTATCGTTGTCATTCGTTTGAGCTTCTACATCAGCTTTTCTCTGGTCCTCTATAATGTCTTCAACACTAGCGCCAGAGTCAACTTTTGTATATAACTCAACAAACGAATTTTTTGTATCATCATCAAATCTATTAGTACACATTTGAATAGCTTTCATCTTATTATCAAAGATTGAATAAGCTTGTGTAATGTGGACTAATCTTCTTGTAGAGATAATCTCATCAACACCACCATCAAAATATGTTTTTCTGATTACATCAGCCCACGTTGTTAATTTATCAACGAATTTGGCGTCTGATTTACCATAAGACTTTAATGTATTGTTAAGTATTTTTTTCTCAATACTAACACTTGGATATTTTTGCTCAAAGGTAATTGGAAATCTTTCCAAAAATGCCTCGTTAAGAACATTGGTACCGATAAACTTACCGTCTTCGGATCCTTGACCTTTAGTGTTAGCAGTGGCCATTACATTGAAACCATTAACAGGTTTAACATACTTGTTAATCTTTTTAACAAAGACACCAGAGCCTTCAAGGATTGGTTGTAAACACATAATCTTATTACTTGCTAAGTCAATCTCATCAAGTAAAAGAAGAGCGCCTCTTTCCATCGCCTCAATAACAGGACCATTTTGCCATACAGTTTGGCCATCTTTAAGTCTGTAACCACCTAACAAATCATCTTCATCTGTTTCAATGGTAATGTTTACCCTAATTAATTCTTTTTTAGCCTCGGCACAAGCTTGAGTAACACCCATAGTTTTACCGTTACCAGAAAGACCTGTAATAAACACAGGATAAAATTTATTAGATTTAATAATAGACTTTAAATCTGGATAGTTACCAAAACTAACGAACACAGGATCTTTTTTAGGTACGATATTACCTGTCAAAGATGAAACCACATAAGCAGCTTCTTTTTTAGTTTCATTAGCAGGGGCTAATATTTTTTCATTATCAGTATTCGCTTCAACTTTTTTAGTAACTTTTACTGATTTAGCTTCGCCATCAACCGGCAGATTAAATAAAGATTTACCAACTTTGTAATCTTTATTTTTAATTAACCATTGTGGAGCATATTTACAACCAAATTTAGCATTGGCTTCTTTTAATTCTCCTACAGTTAATTGAGATTTGCCAAACTTTTCTAAAGCGTGTTTAACAAACTCTTGTTGTTTAGTGTTTAACATAGTGTTTTTCTCCTTTTTCATAGTTATTATTGGTATATCCTATCATAATTGGCATAGAAGTCAAGCCTATAAAAAGCATAGTAAATACTACCATTTTAAGCGACCTCCTCTATGAATTTGTTTAATAACGATCTGGAAACGATTCGGCCTTTCATTGATTTGCTGAATAACTGCTTAATCTTACCAGCTTTCATACCATCATTTACTGCTGAAAGGTCTGTATTCTCAACCGCCATTGTTTTACCATTTAATAAAAAGTATCTATTGTAACCTGGTTTGTTTACATCAGCAACTTTATCTTTATTAAATTTCTTTTTTACAGCTTCTAATTTAGATTGTTTATCATTCCAATCTTTATATTGGCCAATCATTGATTCTAGTTCCCACATTCTGTTTAATCTTTTAACAACATAGAAACCAATTGTATTAATACCATATTGATTTTTTAAAACTGTTAATAATAAAGTAGTCATATGGCCATAAACAAATTTGTCTTCTACTGAATATTGTTTTTTACCAATTGTAACTATTGGTGTACCACCAGATGTTTTTAATATTGATAAACCTTTTTCACCATTAGCAATAGTTTCAGTACCATAGTTTGAATTAGCACCACCGTCTGTTAAAGTAATAAATGTCATTTTTTCAATATTGTATTTTTGTTTAAACATTGGCACTAATTTATTCATAGCAACTAAAGCTTCGTTTAGTGGTGTAGTTCCTAACCAAAATTCTTTTGGAATATTAAATCTATCACCATTGTAGTAATCTACACTATCGTAACTTTTATGTGAGTATCTATCATCATAATATAAACCCATATGATGTAAATACATTAAAGACTCATCTAAATCTGTTTTTTTCATTTTGTGGCTGGCAACATTAATTAAATTGAAATCATCAAATTTACCATCACCGTGTTTAAGATTCCAAGATTTAGATTTAATATTAATTCTATTACCTTTGTCATCATAATCATAAGAATTACCATCTCTATTACCATCCATTTCACTAGTAAATAAATAAACTTCAAAAGGTATATTAATTTTTTGACAAAACCAAATTAAATTCATAAGTTGGTCAACTGTCTGTTTAATTACATCACACATTGAACCAGACCAATCAAGTAACATCATCATACCGTGGTTTTTAGCGTCTGGTAAGATAGTCAATCTTTTAAATATATCATCACTAAATTTGTAATCTTTTAATTTAAGAGGATCAATAACACCAGTTTTATCTGTAGAAGCTCTTTTGTAAGCTGTAGCAGATTTTTTCATTTCAAACTCTTTAACAAGATAGTTAACAGTTTTTTTGTTATCGTTTTTAAATTGTTTAAAGTTATCTTTTAACCAATTAATATATTCAATTCTTTTATTATGGTCATAAGAATAATATTCGTTTCTTTTATAAGAATATTCTTTCCATTTTTTAATCCAATCTTTGTTTGATACTATAACTTTTTTTAAGTTAGGTTCTGGTAAATTAAAGTAAGTGTATTTTGTTTTTCCATCTAACAACTTTTCTTTGTTTTTTTCGTAAGATGAATCAGTAATAGCAATTAATTTTTGAGGATCCACACCACCGTCACCACCAGCACCATCTGTATTGTAAGAGTTGGCTTCTTTGCCTTCACCATCTTCGGTATTCTCATCTGATTTATTTGTTTGTGATTCTTGGTCACCGTCATCATTTGAAGATTCTGAATTATTACTTTTAATATTTGTATTACCATCTTTAGTATTAACATTATTATCTGAATCTAATTCTTCACCTAAACCATAATTTTCAACTAAAGCTAATTCATCAAAATTTGGTAATTTTTTCATTTGTTCAATTTGATCTTTTTGCCAATTTAACATTTCCTTAGCTAACTTAACAACTTGATTAAAAGTTTTTAAAGCGTCAACTTTTACTAACCAATCTTTTTCTTCACTAGAAAAATTAAATTTAATTCTAGTCATTGACTTTGATCTTAAATTAATTTTATCAATTAACATTAAATCTTTATTTACGTCTTTACCTTGTAAACTAAAGAAGTTTTGTTTTTCCATAATATCAAAACCATTAAGATAATTTCTAACAACACCTGGATATTTCTTTTGAATTAATTTGTCAATTCTAGTATCTTCTAATACATTTACATACGATCTCAATTCATCATCACCTGAAATCTTTTTCCAACCATCTGTTGGTGTATATAAAGCGTGAGAACATTCGTGTGCTATTAACATATCATAAACATCACCACTTTGTACTTTAAAAATAGGTAATGTTAAGATACGATTAACAGTATCAAAACTTGCTGTCTTAACTTGATTATGTTGAATTGAAATATTTTCAGTAGCAATTAATTTTGCTAACTGTGATTTAGTGTTTATGTTTATTTGTGTAGTCATAGTGTTATCCTATATTATTTTGTTAAAAATGTCAAGCCTATAAATTTTGTAGAAAGCGGTTAACAAGAAAGAAAAAATATGAATTAAACAATTAACCGCTTTCATAGGATAATCCTATCGCAAAACGCTTAAAAAGTCAAGCCATTAATTTTTGTTGATTTTACTTACTTTTTAGAAGAACAGAACCAGAACGCTTATCTACCTACTTGATTTAGAAAGTGATTCTTACATTCTTCCCAATTCATATAGATTAAATCATCATAGAAATGACTATCTGTATTATAACGGCCTTGTTCAATTAGTGATTTTACACGTTTTTTGGCGTGTTTTTCTTTCCATACTTTAACTAGTGATTCGGTACTATTATCAAATCTTTTAATTAAATCTTTTTCTTCTATCTTACCACATAAAAATTCGTTTGTATTTTCATATAACTTTGTAAAATAGATACCTCTTTGATGTTCAGTTCTAATATACTCTTTTGGTATATCTAGTTTAGAATATGTAAAGTTTAATGCTCTATTCTTATGATCTCTTTTTAATGGTTGGCCGTTAGGTCGTTTTGCCTCATGCCATTCCCAATATCTTCTTGTATGGTTTTTCTTTAACCATACCCATATCATATTTCTAACTGATCTACTAGGTTGAAATGATACTGAACCTGTTGTAAAGCCCATTCTTTTCCAATATTTTAGTCCATCATATTGTGATAATGTATTGGCCTTTGCTTTACCATATAAACTTGTAGTAGTTACACCAACTAGTGTATCTTTGTATTTCTCTTTCCACTTGTTTTGTACTTCATCTGATAAACATAGATATGCTAACAGTTTACCACCTGTAAATGAATAACCTAGTGGTTGTGTAGGTACAATAGATGAACCTATTGCTGTGTGATTAATCTTACCTTCAAATGTTTTAATCTGTCTATCCCAGCCTATAAACTTATCTCGTGGTGTTAAATCCATAAAGTCACCAGATATACAAATTACACCAAGGTATTTGCCTGATCTATTATCTTTTACTATAAAGAACATCTGTCTACCAATGTTTGAATTGTTTTTCATAGTAGATAAGAAAGTTCTTAATGTATTCCACTTTTCAGATAGGTCACCTCTTCTTTTTTGGCCATTAAAGTTTAATTCTGTGTCATCTGTAAATTCTAACACAGGCTCTAACTTATCAATATCTTCAGGCGATTCTGGAATCCATATATTATTTTTAACTGATTTAATAAAGGCCTCTTGTGTAGGATCAACAAGAGCTGGTCTATCATCAAAGAAATTATTTGTTTCTACTGTCTTATACTTTTCGTGTACTTCAATCCACTTCTCGTATAAAGTGTATTCTTGGACTGTCATCTTTGATACAAAGGCCAAGTCTTTTTCTATAGATGATTTTAAAACTGATTCGGATATATCTTCTACTTGTGATATGTCATTTTCATCTGACCATATCTTCCACTGTTCTTCTACCCATTTGTCTTCATTGTCTTTACTCATAATATAGTATAAGGTATCACACTTATTTTAAAATGTCAATGCTGGCCTCGGTTTCAATTACCACACGAGCACCACAAGATAATATAGCTTTTTCGTTTCCTCCATAAACCACCTTACTAGGTCCGTTAATTTGAACCTCATGGCAATAAGTGTTTTTAGAACCTTGTTTTACTGTAATAACAGGCTCGTTTTCGTTATTTTTTTTATTACTTCTTATTACGTGCTGGTTTACGTGTATGTATGTTTTTCTTTTTCTCATTTAATATTCTTCCATAATTTGGCCATCCAAATTTATCTGGTGATTCGTCAACGTATCTCCAACGAATAACATCTGTCATTGGATTTCTTTCGTATATTTTTGGTCGTTCTTTTGGCATATTACTCCTAACTTATTGGTTTCTCAATAATTTTGGCTTCTTTATCTTTCTTCATAATGTCCATCATTTTTTCAGCCTTCTTATAAGCTCTATCTAATTTAAATTTAGAAGCGTGTTCTGTAAATGTTCTACCTAACATATGTTCATATTCGTGTTGGAATATTCTACTCATCATACCATCTAAATGAGCTTCTTTTAAATCACCATTTTCATCTTCATATTTTACAACTACTTTACGAGGTCTTTTAATTTGTAAAAATACAAAAGGAAAAGTTAAACAACCCTCTTGCATCATTACTTGTTCCTCACTACTTGTTAATATCATAGGATTAAAACAAGTCATTTTTAAACCATTTTCTATTTGTAGATGTCCACCCATAACAAACATATTAAATGGTAAACCTACTTGATTCGCTGACAGACCTATACCACCATATTTTTTCATAGCGTCAAACATTTTATCTGATAGTTCTTTTCTATCTTTAAATCCTTCTTCTTTTAACATATCTTCCTGAAACGGTGCTATGGCCGTTTGTACTCTTGGATCTGTTGGTGGTATTAATTTTAGTTCTTTCATATTATCTCCTATGCTTGATTCAACCTTGTAAAGTTTTTGTATTTTTCAAATTTAACTATGTCTGTAAATTTATCAAATAATATATCTCCTTTGTGTGATATAATAAAAATGTTTTCTTTTGTCATAGTCTTTATAATTTTAAAGAAGTCATCTGTGCCTTGGCCATCTAAACTACTGTCAAAGATTTCATCTAATACAAGCAAGTTTGTGTTCACACTATTTTTCATCTTAGCAATCTGTCGCCAAGTAAATAGTAAAGCAAGGTCTATTCTCATCTTCTCACCCTCACTAAAGTTATTGTAGTTAAAGGTATCTCTAAATCTACTTTTTACTGTTTCGTTAAATTCTTCATCTAAATGAAACGATATAAAAAAGTCCATTGATTGTAGATATTGATTAATTAAAGTATTCATAATTGGTACATACTTTTTAATTATTTGAGATTTAGCTCCTTTATCATTTAATATTTCTCTTAATATATCTACATAACCTTTTTTTTCTACAATTTTATCTCTTTCAACTTTAGTGTTTTCTAAATCAACTTTTAGTTGTTCTAATTGTAATTCTATTTCTTTACCATCTGTTTGTTTGTTTTCTAAAGCCTTAATTTCTTCATGTATATTATTTGAATACTTATTTAATTCTTCTATTGACGTTTGTAGTTTAGATACCTCTACATTCATTTCATACATCTTATTAGACATTTTTTCCATGGCTGTAATTAGTTCTTCTTGTCTGGCAATCTCTTCCATTAGTTTTTTCATGCCATCATTTAAACTAACTAATTTACCTTTTTCGTGTTCTATTTTTTCACCTTTAAAATCTGGTTCTAATGGTTGTGTACAAGTAGGACAGTTATCGTTTTCTTCAAAAAACTCTAAATTCTTTTTATGTGTAGATAGATTTTGTTCTATCTTAGCCTCTAGTTTAGATAGTTTACTTAACTTAGCCTGCTCTTTGTCTTTATACTTTACCTTATCCTGATATGATTCTAGTTCTATATTGATTTCTTCTATCTTTTTATGATATTGATAGTTGGCTTCTGTATTCTTATCTAATGTCTTCCTTTTACCATCCAGGTCGTTCAGGTTAAGGTCGGAGAGCGCTTTGTAGTGTTTTAATTCTGTTTCATACTTGGATTCTATAAGATCACATTTATGGCGTAATTCTGTTACATTTCTGGTTAATTCTGATTGCTGTGGTCTTAATATTAAATCCATAAGGCCAAACACTCTTATGTCTAATATTTCTTCTACCACTTCTCGTCTGTACCTTGGTTTCATCTTCATAAACGGCTCATAAGATGATGACCCTAACAGCACCACTTGTAAAAATGATCTATAGTTTAATCTCATTATATTATTTTCTAAATATTTTTGATAATCAATATTAGAGGCGTCTTGGTTTATCAACTGGCCGTCTTGGTAGATTTCAAATATATTTGGTTTGATACCTCTTATAATCTTATATTTTTTTGTACCCACATCAAACTCTAAAACTATTTCACAGTCACCGTTATTTACTGTGTTGACCATTTGTTCTTTTTTAATAATTCTAAATGGTTTATTAAATAGTACAAAACATAAGGCGTCTAATAAAGTTGATTTACCAGAACCATTACTACCTACAATCAAAGTAGTATTTGATTTGTTTAATGATATTTCTATTGGTGTATTACCAGTAGATAAAAAGTTTTTATATTTTATTTTCTTAAAAGTAATCATGTGGTAGTTTCTCTTTGTTTATAATTCTTAAATTACCTGATACACTTATTCTAGTTACTTTAGATTTAAAAGGACAAACCCAATGTTGCAATAAAGCTGGAAACATAAACATATCACCTGTTTGTGGTCTAATTGCTGTACCTGTAGTCGCCCAACGAGGTCTTGCTTGTTGTGTATATTCAAACATTAAAGAACCTGGTTTTGCTGATGTGCCTTTATAATCTTCTTGTTCTTTTTTGAGTTGTTTAGGCACATCTAAAAATAATACAAATGAATAATCAGCACCGTGTGTATGTACAGGATTAAAGTCACCAGCTTCCATAAAGTTAACCCATAAATCATCTGCTCTTAAATCTACATTTAGTTCTTCTATACCGTGAAACTTACAATGACCATTTCTATATGCTTGTATTATTGGGTGTATCTCATTATAAAACCATTGTTGTATATTTTCTGGATATAAAAATTGATTATCTAAATGACCAGCTAAAGCGTGATTATAACTTTCTTTTGCTTTTTTACCTTCAGTTTTTAACTTTTTAATAATGTAATCAGGCACTTTTGTTTTCATAACATAAGGACCCCAATTCATATGAGTAGATTTTACGTTTGTTATTTTGCTCATTCACTAGCCTCCACATAAAGTTCTTTGGCAAACTCTTTAAGTTTATGTTTATCTAAATCAGTATCTACCTGATCAATATAGTTTCTTAAAAAAGTTAATGTGTCTTCACCTGAGTCTAATATATCATCTCTAACGGAAGACTTAATATCAGTAGGGTCTTCTACTATTACTAACTCATGTACATTTATGTCGTTATAAAACTTTTCTATAAGTTTATTATACATTTCTTCTTTTGTTTTTTGAGATACTATTAATTTAACAAAACAGTTATCATAGTTTTCAAGTCTTTGATGTGTATAGTCATATTTGGTATCATCATATACAAACTTTTTAAATATTTTATTTGGATTTTCAACTCTTTCTATTTCTCTTGTAGCTGTATCAAAGATATGAAAACCTTTAGGACATTTATAATCTGACCACATAATTTCATATTGAGTTCCTAGATAATAGATATGGCCATCATCTGATTTTTTGTGAAAGTGTCCTGATAATACTTTTTCAAATCTTCTAAATTGTTGTCTTTCTAAACCATGTTCATTCATATGGCCGCCGTGCATTTCAAAACCCTTTATCTCTAAATGGCCAAAACATATATCAGCATTTGAGTGATCTATAGCGTGTATTGATTCTTCGTAATTGTCATCACAAATCCAAGGAAGAAATTGTATTTTAGTTCCATCAAATTCTACTTCTCTTGGTTGTGTGTATATTTTAACTTCTGGTCCTATATTTAAATTTTCTATGGCATTTACTTCATTTGTATTCTTATAATAAGTATCGTGGTTACCAATAATAATATGTGTGTCTATTTTTAAATCAGCTAGTCTATGCCAAAACTTCTCTTTAAAGTTATGTGCTGTATTGTGATTTATAAACTTTCTTCTATCAACAACATCACCAAGGTGTACAAGTGTTGTTATATTGTTTTCTATTATATATGGAAAAAAGACCTCATCATAGAATTTGTTTTGATACTCCATAAATGCTGGAGAGTCATTTCTACATCCAAAATGGGTATCGTTTAGTAAAGCAAGTTTCATAATTAAACAAAGAATTTAGTTGTTGTTACTTTTTTCTTTTTTTTCTTAACTGGTGTTTTATCTTTTTTAGTAGGTTCTTCAATTCTCATATTCTTTTGTAAAAATTCTTTAAACTGATTTTTAAATTCTCCATCTTCGCCTGGTTGAAGTGCTACATCATCATAGTTATTATCCATAATTAACTTATGTTTGATTGTTACCTGTTTTTTTTCTTTTTGTATTCTTCTAATAAAGGCAAAGTAAATAATTTGAGTAAAGTAAGCAAATGGGTTACTTGACTTGGCTGGGTTAAAATTGTCCAAATATTGTAAACAATTTTCTATACCATCAGAAATCATATCATCTCTAAATGTGTAATTAATAAAATTTGGTCTGTATGATAAGTGATTTGCTATTTTTAAAAAACAACTACCAATGTAGTCTGATACTAATGGCTTTTCTTTTTTTTGTTTTATAGCTGTATCAACGGCTTTCTTGTAGGCTTTCATAGCCTCTAAAAATTCAGCATTATTAACATAATGTTCTGGTTTCTTTTTTGTTTTAGTCATAATATATAATATACTCTATTTTGTTTAAAATGTCAATGTTTTAACATATCAATCTTTAATTAATTCTACTACAACAGCTTCTGCTTTGCCATAATCTTCAAAGTTTTCATTGTAATGTTTCCACATTTTATTTTCTAATTGTTTAGGTGATCCTTTAAAAGTATAATTGTATTCACAATATTTCATTGGTTCATCACTATTATATGTAACTTTTACTCGCCACTCACTTTTTTTCATAATAGCATTGACATTTGATTAAATTTGTATATAATAGAGCGTGTAGCGAGGTAAGTTGAGAAAGCTCCAGCTTAGTGTAGTGTTCCATTACCTTCATCATCATAATCATTAAACTCATCAAATATTTCATTTACTTTTTCATTATCTTCTTTAGAGAACATACTTCTTTTATAGTCACTATCTTTTCTTGGAGCTTCAAGTTTTTGATAGTCGTTTGACATATGATTAAAGGTTTTCTCCATTTCGGAACTGGCGTTTGTAATCGTTAAAATCTTTTTAATTGGTATAGTTATAATCTCATCATTGGTATAGGCCGCCCATTTAATAAGAGCCACATAATCTTTAAAACCTTGTGGTGTTAGTTGAGGTACATACTTAATTAATAATGGTTTTACTAATCTAATAAGGCCTGTCTTCTCGTCCAATTGTTCTTTAGGAAAAGCACAAACAATATCGTCACCATTATCAAGTTTAATTACTTTTATAGATTGTGTAAGCTGATGCATTTTACTTTAACTCCACGTTATGGATTTCATAATTAAAATCTTCTTCATTGTAAATATTTATCCTTTCTCTAAAATGAGCCAAAGTGTAATTCTCTTTTTCGTTGTAAGTTAAATCATCAGCAATATCATATAAAGTTGCCGAAGAATTATTATCTTTTAACCTAAGGCCACGACCAATAGATTGTAAATTTCTAATACGAGATTTGCTAGGGGAACTGAAAACAATGTTGTGAAGATTCCTAATATTAACCCCAGTGGAAAAGACACCATAGCTAGCAATAATGATAGCGTTATCGGACTTCTCCGTAATAGCTCTAATATCTTCCCTAACATCAGCCTCTACTCCTCCGTGAACATAAAACACTTTCCTATCCTGTGCTTTATCTTCTATTAACTCTTTAAGAATCTCACCGTGTTTTTCAACATATTGAAATAAGCATAAAGAATTGCCTTGTAAAGAAAGACAAAGATTCCTGATATATTTATTTCTTTTTTCATTAGAAACCAAATAATCCATTTCTTCCTGATATGTTTTATCTTTTAGAAAATGTCTAGCATCCTTGTCATGTTGTAGTATTAAACAGAATATTTTTAAATCGGCCAATTGGTTCTTTTCTTGTAATTCACTTGTAGATACAACTTTATTTACTGTACCAAATAGACCTTCTAATACTAACTTATGTGTTTTAGTACCATCTAAAGTACCTGTAAGGCCTATTCTATATTTACACTTATCTAATTTGGTCATTATTTTTGTTAGTGAAACCGCTTTAAACAAGTGAGCTTCATCACCAATAACTGTACCATAATCTGAAAACCATTTTTTAGGCATATTATATATTTTTTAGGCATATTATATACTGATTGCCAAGTAGTAATTACAACTCTCTTATTAGTTACCTTTTCGTGGCCTTGATAAATCTTGTGTACATTTCTCTCACTATTATAACCATAATCTTTAAAGTCTTTAAATAATTGTTCTACTAATGATGTGGTGGGTACAATAATTAATATCTTATCTTGTTTAGTATCTTTAAGTCTTAATAAATTAAATATTAATATTAAGTATATTATAAGAGATTTACCTGAAGCAGTTGGAGATAATAACAAACATCTATTCTTTTTAACGGCGTGAACAAAGGCCTCTTTTTGATAATCTCTTACTTCTATTTTTGGTATTTTTAACGCTTTGATAAACTGATCTATTTTTTTATCATCTATGTTAGTATCTTTTATTTTCGTACCATCAACAACCTGTACATTATTATCTTTACACCAATTTAATATGTAAGGGTATAAGCCAGCATATATTTTACCGCTAGCATAATTAAATAATCTTATTTTTCCGTCCCATACCCTATTACGATATTGAGGCATAAACTTATATCCTGGCACCTCAAATGTAAAGTATTCACCAAGTTCTCTACGAATATCAGCATCTGCCTCTATTTTTAGATGTACTTCGTCTGGTTTATCTATGATTAGGTATCGTATGGTGGTCATTTTTAGATAGCGCCACTAGTAAACTTTCTCCAGTCTATGGCGTTCTTAATAGTAAAACCTCTATTACCTATTTGTCTAATTGTTCTATCTAAAAAATCTACAGTTGTAGAAAGGTAATCAACTTTTTGTTTTTGTTTTTGTAAATCAATATCCGAATCTAAATATTTGTCTATATCAGTTCTTAATATTTTTAAGTCAAAAGGTTTTTCAGCATATACTGAAGCGTCTGCTTTTCCTGTATAATATTCCCATTTATCTTTTTTCATAATATTATATTCAGTTTCGGCACGACTTAACATTAACTTATACTTTGTTAAGTGTTTCATAAATTCGTTGTGTAATTGAGGTGTCTTTAATGATTCTAAATCAAGTTCAGTATCATTAATTTTTAGCTTGGTATCAGCTAATTGTTGTAATTGTTCCAAATCCATAATATCTCCATAATAACACAAAAGCTTTAAAAAATCAAGCTTCTATGAGGTTGTAACGCTAGTTGTAGATGAGCCTACAGTAGCAAAGTCATATATTTCATAATTAAAGGAAACAGTTGCTGTTAGATATTCAACATCTGCGGCCTGTTGATTATAGTCTAGTCCTGTCAAAGAAGTAGGAAATACATTTCTAAATCTTACTTCTAATTGAGGATTATTCTTACTCGTTAATACTGTTAGTGTAGCGTCTGAATATGTACCACCAACACTAGTAGCACCATATTTTACCTTACCTATTTCTGTACTAACAGATTGATTTTTAGCTGGGAACCTATCATTACCAGCTGAAACTAAACCTCTAAATTCTGAATAGTCACGTGGAAAACCTAAACCAACCAACCAACCGTGTATTTCTTGGAAGTTTTCTAAATTTTCATCTACTAAAAAAGTCATTGATAATGGTTCATATGTCAACTTATCACCAGGTAAAGGTATATCTTTAAATGGAGTTTGTTGTGAAATATTACCACCTAGTGTAATACCAGGTATATTAACAGCTGTACAAAAATATTCTACCTTTGGTAGTTTAAGTATGTTAAATTTAAACTGTGTAGGACTGGCATAATCTTGTGCCGTTGGTTGCCTACTATATGAGTTAGTGGTTGTCATATTACTATTTATATATTATTTAGGTAGTGTTCCTGATTCACCCAATTTCTCTAAAGCATCCACAATTGTACTCATACTTACATTATCCTTTTTACAAGGTTTTTCTTCAGTAGATACTTGTAGTTCTTCGCATACAGGTATGTCTTGTTGTTTTACTTCTTCTTCACAGGCATTTGCCCAAGTAAAAACACCTAACATAATTAATGATATGACGAATATGTATAAGTATTGAATTAAAATTTTCTTCATAGTTGTCCTGTATTTAGTGCATAAAAAAAGGGCGGTTTTGAGGCCGCCCTTTTAAATAAATCAATTAAGATTACATTAAGTTCGCAACTTTGACTCTTCTGTAGTATCTGTTAGCGTTGGCATTACCAGCACCGTTGATTACAGCATTGTCAGATACGCTTGCTTCAGCAAAAGGATTTGCTTGTAAGCCGTATCTTGTTTTAAACCCAATTTTCGGTTGGAAAGTGTCCTGACCAACAGCTCTTACCATTTGTAGAGGTACATATGGGCAGTAGAATATACCAGCGTCATATGGTGAAGTACCTTTGTAACCTACTACAAAGTATTGAGCAGCAGCGTTATTAGCACTGTATGGATCAATGTACACTTTGTACTTACCGTTTAATACACCAGCAAAAGTATTACCTGTGTCGTCAACGTTTAGGTTATTGTTAAGAGCAGGTGTGTAGTCTAACACGCCAGCCATTTGAAGTGCAGAAGCGACATCTGAAGAACAGATAATCATATTTCCTCTACCTCTTCTTGTTCTTTGAGCGATAACGTTTGCTTCTCTCTCAACTTGGAACATTAAGCCTTTGAATCTCTCAACAGACCATCTACCGTTTGAGTCAGTATCTAAATCAAAGATACCAGCAGCAGTTGTGTTGATAGCACTAACAGCACCAATGTGAGTTGATGAGTTGTCAGATGCACCGATTTCAGCGTTGATGTAAATTGTTCTTACAACTTCTCTATTGATTTCCGCAAGGATTTCAGCAGATAGGATGTTAGCCAATTCAGTTTCAGCGTCTAAACCGTGGATTGCTTTAAGGTCTTGAGCAAGTTCCATAGTGTATTCAGCTTTAAGAGCTCTTGACTTAGCAGTCACAGTTGATTTCTCAATTGAGAAAGCCATTTGAGCAAAAGCGTTATTAGCAGAATCACCTAGAGCTTCAGCAGTAGCAGTTGCCATACCTTGGCCTCTTGTGTATGCTGTGCTTGGGTCATCATTTAATAAACCTGGGTTTGAACCAGTTTGAGCAGCACCAGAGTTAGCTGTTGAATCACCAGCAGCGTTTCTGCTAGAGAAGTCTGTATCAGCTTCGTCAAATAATGCTTCGTTACCTGATTGGTTAGTATATCTGCTTCTCATAGCAAAGATAAGGCCAGTTGGTCCAGTCATTGGCTGAACGCCAGCAATATCGTAAGCAATCAAATTAGGCATAGCTCTTCTAACTAAAGAAATAAGGATTGGATCCCAATTCTGTACTGATGAACCAGTAGCGTTAGTTGGAGCAGCTTCATTTAAGAAAGCAGCGTCTTCTTTTGATGCTCTTTCTTGGTTTTCCAAGATAGTAGCAGTAACGGCACGTCTGTAAGAATCCGTGATCTTTGGAAGATCAGCGTGTTCTAGGACTGGCTGCCATTTTTTTTCGTATTGTTCTGATAAATACATTTGTTTTTATCTCCCGTTTTATTTGTTAGACAATTTAATGTCTTTGGTTTTACTTATAGCGGCGGTATAAGCAGCCATAGCATTTGATAAATCTTCAGGTTGTGAAGAATCACCAGCAACTACTTCGTCTATCTCGTTACCACTTGCTTCAACTTTTTTGCCAAAGTAACTTTCTTTAATAGTAGATACTTTAGTTGTAAAGTCTTTTTCATTTGAATACTCAACTTCTTCAGCTAGTTTGTTGAATTTCTCCTTAGCAGTATCAGCTAAATCGCTAGACATTTCATCAATGATGTCTTGTCTTTTCATCTCGCCGTTTGCTTTGTTTAGTTCAACATTCTTTTCTACTTGTTCGTTAAGTTTCTTCTCAAGCTCTTCAATTTTGCTTGCTTGATCTTCTAGTACATTGTATTTCTCATCTGGAACATCAATGTAGTGATCTTCAAACAATTTCTTTAAGCCAGAAATAAAGTCTTCAGCGATCTCACCTTTGATACCTCTTTCAATAGCGATAGAGTTCTCTTTCATCCATTCTTCAACAATGTAGTTCAAGTATGAATCAACTTTTTCGGCAAGTTCAGCTTTCTGAACTTCAACTTCTTCTTTTAATTTTTCTTCATAGCTAGCATTCATTTTTTTCTTCATTTCTGAAACTTTTGATTTCAGAGCTGCTTCAAAAATTGTAGATGCTTTTGCTTTAAAGTCTTCAGATAAGTCTTCGTCTTTAGTTAAAGCTTCAACGTCAGCAGATACGTCAATA
>Ga0209951_1000097_pt1 | contig 19969 bp, 18 predicted proteins | sample SalPon2_A_H2O_MG_2_FD_185725 | JGI IMG/M metagenome (GOLD analysis project Ga0209951, IMG submission 185725) | Salt pond water microbial communities from South San Francisco under conditions of wetland restoration - Salt Pond MetaG SF2_A_H2O_MG... ...
CATATAAATGTGATTTGATGCGCCATCTTATATTATATAATGAAGGTGGGTGGTATGCAGATGCGAGAATGGTATGTTATACACCACTTGATATCTTAAATGACTACGACAAGGAATTTTATGTGTGTATAGATACACCACAAATACAACCGTGTATATGGAATGGTTTTGTAGGTTCTATTCCAAAACACACAATTTCTAAAAAAATCATAGATTTGATCGTGTGGAATGTCGAACACATGCATTATGGTGTAGATTGTTTGGCTCCCACTGGCCCCATCGCTTATACAACTGCGTGCATAGACTATTTGCGTATGTTTCCATCAAAGTGTATGATAGGAAGACATATACTAGATAATGGTGAGCAATTTGTAGACTATGAATGTGGACGGGTTGCAAAAGTTAAATACAATAATGCACGAGGTGCAGACAATAGAGATATAAAAGGTGGGAATGATTATGGTGAAATGTGGAGAAACTGGGATGTCTACGTGATCCCGTGATTAATTTCTTCAATTTATATTAACATGCTCGAAGAGGAACTTGACGACCTCACCAAGAGAAGATTAGAACTTGATGAAATCATATCTGATCTGTACGAGCTTAAACCACTTTTAGAAAAGTGTGAAAATGACACTCTTTTAAAAGGGTACAAAGAATGTGAGTCGAGTACGTTTTCTTTATCTGAATGGTACATACGCACTAAACCACTCTTTAAAGATCTCATATCTTGGCTTAAAATGTATTACGAACAAAAAATGGAAACGCAAAATGAAACGGATCAACTAAGACAAAAAATCAAAAAATTGCGCCACGAAATACTCACGTCATTTAATAAATCTTAAGAATTTCTGCTACAGCCGGGTGTCTTAAGATATCTTCGTCGTGCATGAGTACGTGTTCCACATATTCAAAATCATTACCCTTGAGTTTGTGTACGAGATCGGCCAAACCATTTTTCTTGTTTACCAGGTCACTTTGTTTCAAGTCACCCATAACGATCATTTTAGAGTTTTCACCGAGACGTGTGAGTAACATCTTCATTTGGTTTGGTGTACTGTTTTGCATTTCATCACCAATGATGAATGAATCATTAAATGTTCTTCCTCGCATGAATCCGAGTGGTTCAACTTTTACACAGTGTTCAAGTTGGTTGCGCGTGAGTTGCATTTCAAAAACATCCATCATCGGTCTAATCCATGGTTCCATCTTTCTTTCCATTTCACCGGGTAAATAGCCCATGTCTTCGTCAGCCGCAACGATTGGCCGTGTGAGAACAATCCTCTTACATTCTTTGTTTTTCAATTGTTCAGCCGCATATTGACACGCAAACATGGTTTTACCTGAACCAGCTGGACCAGTTGCGATTACGATTGGTTTGTGTGACTGTAACACTTTGACATATTCAATTTGACCTGGAGTTTTGGGGATATTCATCTATAGTTACTTAAGGTTTTTTCTTTATTACATTATAAGATGGAGTTTCATTTCATAACAGTTGGTCGTAGTAGTCTTGCTACCATAACCGACCCAAACCGTAAACCACGAGCACTTTGTTTCAGGGATAGAGTCGATGCAGTTAAATACATTGATTATTTGTCTACGTACAGGTCAAAATTTGGGCGTTGGCCGAGTGTTGATTTAAGCGAACCTGTCACAAAGATTGAAACTCTCCACGGTGCTAAAAAGCGAACACCTGAATATGTACGTAAATTCATAAAAGTGAATACCCTTCAACAACACGAATTAAACGGTATGTCTATGTCATCCGGACTGTCTTATTTTTACTGCCACAGTTTTGATTACACCGATGAATTAACAGCCTTGAAATTACGGGGACAAGAGATAGACGCTGCTGTTGACGAAGACATGTATAAAAATTGGCTTGAATGTAATTTAAAGATAGATTAGTATACTATACAAAAAATGGGAAGCCTGTCCCTTCGTTTTGATCCAACAAAGAAAGAACATGCCGAATGGTTGAAGCGTGTGGGTGATAGTTTCAAAAAGTCTATGCGTGAAAAACACGATTTTATGAGTGATGTAAACAGTAATCCAATCTCCGACGAACCAATTAAACCACAAGATTGGGCACAGTTACACTTTGTATTGGCGATGAAATACACAGATGCGGTATTTGATGGAACTGCGTACATCCCAAAATAAAAACTTAGCTTACATAAATGCTCACCGCTGTGTTGGCTCTTTTGATTGTGTATCTCATTCTCAGGCAAACGGAATTGTACGGAGTTAGATTATTGGATGGTGAGTGGGTTCCAACCATAAACGATGTACACAGAAAAGGTGGTCCATTCAATAAGTGTTCCCCAGAATCGTTCGGTGATTGCGAAAGACCAGAATTTAAGTACTTAAGTCGGTATTAATTTTATAATAATTAAGTAATTCAGTATGATTAGACAATACGTTCAAGGAAAATATGCAGAAATTTTGGGGCTTCCGTGTGATAGCCCTCTATGCGTGAATCTCGAGAAAAGTACACATAACTGGGCAGTGAACAGGAGTACATCACTTGGTGATGTCGCTGCAGCCGATAATCCTGATCACATGAACCGTTATAAACATAAGTTTCTCCAGATTCAATACAATTTAAATAATTCACCGTGTCTTAAGAATAGAATTTTAGAAGGTGTGGTAAAAGCGCAGAGTGTTATGGAGTTATCACCACAAGCACTTTGGCCAGATGGACCATGGTCTAAGATGAAGGAACATTGTGTGTCGAAAGAAATGAAGAAAGAATACAAATCGAATGTTTTGAAAGATCCTAATTATGTAGGTATCTTCAAATGTAAGAGATGTAAATCTCATAAGACGACGTATTACGAGATGCAGACAAGATCTGCGGATGAACCGATGACGGTGTTTATTACATGTCATAATTGCGATTCTAGGTGGAAATCTTAATCACGTATTTGGAATCGGTGAGGTCTGTGTCTTGGTCTCCTACTGATAATACATAATTGTACCCAGTTTTTCGCTTGAGTTCGCCTTTCTTTTGAGCTGGAACTATATGAAGTTCATCATAATATATTCCATACATATACAGTTGGCATCTTGTGAAGCATAACATACCCGGTATGTTTGGTCTTGCAGTCATGATGACTATTCTGTATCCGAGTCTGACGCAGTCTTCTAGTAGTTCTATAGCTGGAATGTTAGGTCTAGTGTTTGTAAATATAAGTGTGTTATCTATGTCAAACATAACTGCGTCATTATATTTTACGTACCTGTTTTTCAATACATTCATTGTAACCTACTTTAAGAGTAGAAATTAACTCTATTAAATGATAGTGGACGTTGCATTTGAGGATGGAAGTGTATCCATGTGTAGAGTGTTACAGGAATTGAACGACTACGAATATCTTGTCGAAGAATTTGTGTGTCGTCGAAATGGTACGTGTAAGTTCAGTGGTGAAACACAGTCTATTTCAAAAGATGCAGTATGTGGGTATTATGATGTCATGAATGTCGAAGATACTGGGTTATATAGAAAAGTATCCGAAGGAGTTTATGAACCCATATACGATTCTGACGAGGATTACGAGATGTCTTCCGATGAAGAGAGTGAATCTGATATCAGCCTGGATGATGAATAATAAAATCTACATGTATATAAATGAAAAACAGAAACAACCTACTTCTACCAGGTTCTATAGTTGCACTCGTTCTTTTGTACACATTTGTTTACAAGCCATCCCAAAAGAAGGAAAAATATTGCGGTGCGTGTGCGGGTAAGTAAACGTCACTTAAAAAATACATGCGTTTAATCACAAATGGCACCGTACAGACCACCTAATACTCACTACAGTGAGTTAGACGTCTCGTCGTACGAGGAAGATGACATTTTCAAATTCGTTGGTAAGTCAGGTAAGAGATTCTATTGGCTCACACGATTTTTAGATTTGTCCTATCTCTGGTACGACAAGAACCGTAAAGTCATAGAAATATGGGGACCGTATGAATCCCTCCAAAATTTTCAAGCGCATCACGTGATAGAGTGTGAATTAAACCTAAGTTGTAATAAGGATTAAGAAATATAACTCAATATGTTCAAGAGACCCGCTATTCGTTCCAGACCCACCACGGTGATTCCATCGACTCGACCAGCCGTGGGGTCATTCTTGCATTCTATTTTGTATCCACCAAAATGCGAACCTTATAAAAGAGAAATGACGTATATCCAGAATTACGACAATTACATAGACAATCTTCGAAAGTCGTGTGAAAAAAGTGGCGCAGAGTTTGTTATGCCCAAGTATGTGTTACCTTTACCAGAAAAGGAACCGGTCCAGAAAAAAAATGTACCGCGTGTTGAGTACCTTGATCACGTGATTATGCGTGTGAATGTATTAAAATGTGGTAAAGTTCGAGTGAAACTTCTTCCACAAATGGCTACGCTTCATGAAAAATACTTTTCAAAAAATAAGATTCCGCCCGCGAAAACACTTGCGGCGGCACTAAAAGCAATTGGCTATGACGAAGAACTCGTTCGTAATGTACCAAGTAAAATTGAAAAAAGAAAATCTGATATGGAAGCTCGATACAAAAAACTTGAACTCGTGTTTAACAAGCCCACGACATCTTCAAAGAAGAAAAAGAAAGAACCCGAGCCAGAACGGGAAGAAGACATTGAAGAAGAGGAAGAAGACATTGAAGATGATGATGCGGCCCCAGATGAAGAAGCGATTGATGGGGATGACGAAGATGATGACGAACCAGTCGTAGAAGAAGAATATATTTCAGACGTAGAATGAGCCTAAGTCATTGATGCTAGTATTTGTAATCACACTAAAAATGTTTGTGACCAACGTTATCGTCGGAGAACACATCCTCGATCGAGCCTTCTTCTCTGATATAAGAGAAGCATCAAACTACGCGATAGAGAAATCCCGTGAAAAGGTCTGGAAACTGTGCAACGGGTCTGTGTATTACGGAAACGTCGAATCCCGCGTGTACGACATAGACACGTTTGAATCTTCTGATTACAAAGATGAACATATTCTTTCTTTCTTTGGATCCGTGTAGAAATGCAGAGATGAACTGTGACCAGCACGTGGTTAAGATACAGCTCGAAATTGTACAAATGTTATACACGGCATGGCACTTTGCAGGTGAAGAAATGTTTATTTCAGAACATGCGCCATACACAAAAGATGGAAAGCGGCGAGGGTATCGCCCTGCACATCCAAAACACCCGATGACTATGTGGATAGGTTCATCACTCGAGAACTATCTATTTGCGTGTAAGATTGGAATGGCACTTACACTTGAATACACAAAACGATATGGAAAGATACACACTTGTGCAAAGCATTTGCTTTGGTTGTATGACCATCGCCCATCTCGGTTTGAAAAAAGGGTGAGTACTACCGCATATTATTCACAAGAAGGTATACCCGAGTGTATGCCCGAAGAGTATCACCATCCATCTATTATCGAAGCGTATCAGATGTATTACATGATGGACAAAATGAAATTTGCGAGGTATAAAGATTTCTGTGTTTAATGTAATATGTTGGCTACGGCTAAACTGTTCAATGCACCTTCTGTGAAGGTGAGTAAGAAACCAGAACCTAGGCTTTTTAGTGATTTTGTAAAAGGTGTCAAGAAAAATCAAGTACAAGAAGTTATCGTTCAACCTAATACTAGTCTCGTGTACTATCTAGACGAAGATGGTCCATCCGTCACCAACTATGTTGGTTCGAATCCATTTTGGGAAACGCTCATGGAAAGTGACGCCGATGTTCAATTGGACTTATCTAATTCCATGAATTTTGCTGATATAGTATCCGTTGGATTTACACTCTTATTTTCCATCGCTCTATTCCGTATGTTTTTTGGTGGTATGGGTAGTGGTCCACCGAACCCTTTCGGTATGAATGAGAAACAAATGGAAGTTGAAAGTGAAATTACTACGAGATTTGATGACGTCCAGGGCATCGATAACGCTAAGGGTGAACTCCAAGAAATCGTTGGATTTCTTCGTGATCCCACCCAATACATCGTGAGTGGTGCAAAGATACCGAAAGGTGCGCTTCTCGCTGGTAAGCCTGGTACGGGTAAAACACTCTTGGCTCGCGCTATTGCGGGTGAATCATCTGTCCCTTTCATTCAGTGCTCCGGGTCTTCTTTCGTTGAAATGTTTGTAGGTGTTGGTGCGAAGCGTGTTCGTGATATATTCGAAATAGCACGGAAGAATCAACCCTGTATTGTGTTTATTGACGAGATAGACGCTATTGGTAAGAAGCGATCCGCAAATGGTTTTGCCGCGAATGATGAACGCGAACAAACTATTAACCAACTCTTAACTGAAATGGATGGTTTCGATAACGATTCTCAAATTGTCGTTATTGCCGCCACAAACCGCGTCGATATACTCGATGACGCTTTACTTCGACCAGGGCGTTTTGATCGTAAAATACAGGTCAGTCTTCCAGACGTACATGGTAGAGAAAAGATACTCAAAGTACACTCAAAGAATAAGAATCTTGCCCCAGAAGTTGATCTCATGAGTGTTGCGAGACAAACAACTGGCTTTTCTGGTGCGGATCTTGAAAATCTCATGAATGAATGCGCCATTTACTCCGTGAGAGAAGGCACGAATCTCATTACACCCTCCATAATTGAAGATGTGTATCAACGTGTGGTTGTGGGCGCAAAAGGTGGTCGACCTATGTCTGATGAACGTAAGAAGCGTGTGGCATATCATGAAGGTGGACACGCCATCATAGGTGTTTTAATGCCCGAATATGATGAAGTTCGTAAAGTGAGTATCATTCCTCGCGGTGATGCGGGTGGTGTTACATTTTTCCAACCCGCGTCAGATGAACTTGGTATGTACACAAAGGAATACCTTTTATCTCAAATAAAGGTCGCTCTAGGTGGACACGCCGCAGAAGAACTCATGTATGGAAAGGATAACGTGACGACTGGCGCCACGAGTGACTTTTCTCAGGTATATGCAATCGCGCGTGAAATGGTGGTCAATTACGGTATGTCCGAAGCCATTGGAAAAATAAATGTACAGGACGGGTCTTTGTCTCAACAAACTGCGTATCTTGTAGATCTTGAAGTACACAGAATATCAGATGAGTGTTATGTTGACGTGATGGAGCTTCTGTCTAAACACAAAGAAGAACTCGAAGAACTCAAAGACATTCTCATCCGAGATGAAATCATCGATGGGAAGGTCGTGTACGACATGATAAAAATGTGAGCAAATAGTAGATATGAGTGCATTCAAACCTCCGTCTGGGAGAGCCTCTAGAAGTGAGGTTAGAACTTTATCTTCTGCATCTGAATCTAATGCAGTGGGAACCTCGCAACCAAAACGTCGAAATTCGTTTAGTGGAAGATCGAGACGTTTGAGCAATAGTGGACGCGAAACACCCGTCACAGGTGAACGAAATGTAAACCGTATCATGGGTAATTTAAACCTTTCTATTAAAACCACGTCAGCTGGTAGGATGGGTCTACTCATAGGAAACGCTCAATCTGAACTTGAAGCTCTTCAAAATAAAGCAAAAGGTGAAGTCAATAAAGAAACAAAAAAATTAAAAAACATGGAGAGTCACGGTAAGACTTCTCTTGTTAGCATAAATAAACAAAAATCCAGAGTAAAAAAAGCTGAAAAAAAATTAACTGGAGTGGAATCCGCCATAGAAAAAGTTATGGAATCCAAAACACCTAAAAGGAGTCGAAACAATAACACCACAGTAAAACCAATTAAGAGAACTAAGAGCACAGAGGGACCACCCACTATTACTACAAAACCACCTTCTGCTGCAAGAAAGCCAACACCTACAAAACCCCGGAGTAGTAGAAGTTCTGTGGTACCAAAATTTACAAGTCAACAAATACAACCCAATGCCGAAAGAAGACTTGTTGCTTCCCAACAAGCACGGAATATGCTTACCTTTTTACGGAACATGGCTTCTAGAAAACCTCGTATAGATCCAGTAAACAATAACAATGGGCGATCAAACCAAAGTAAGAAACCGACTCCCAAAACTAAAAGTGTAAATTTTCTTACTCAATTGAAAAACGCTACTGGTAAAGTAAACCGTAGTAAAGAAATTGTTGTTGAAAGTCAAGCACCAACAAGAACAAATTCTCAAAGTAAACAAAAGACACCCAAACCACCCCCCGTAGTACCACCCACTCCATCGAAGAAAAATAATACATCGCGTAATAGTATGAACGACAGTACAGCAGTTAGGAGATCTCTTGCGTCGAAGTTTGAAGAAGCCGCAAAACAAAATTCCTCTAAGACCAACTCCAACCAAGTTCGAGCGAATCCCCAAACAGAAAAAGTAAAAACCCCTACGACCAACTCCAAAGAAGTTCAAACGAATTTCCAAACACCACCCACTAAATCACCGCCCACTACAGCACCATCAATTAAAAATAAACACAGAGAAGCCAAAAACCAAGGTTCAAAAAACCTTGCGGAAGAGAGGAAAAAACTATGGGAACAAGAAGGTCCACCAGCTATACAAAAGGCACTTGAACCCCTATTTAATAAAATGACCAAACAAAAAAATACACCACCCGGGATCACGAAAACGAACATAGAACGTCTTCTTCAGCCATTTAAGCAACCCGTGACCGTGACCGTCGCTCCTACAATATCGGTCAAAGGTGGGTCCGCAAAAGCCACTGGTGGTTCATCAGAACAGAGACAGGTTCAATACAAAGCAAAGCCAAAAACACCCAATGATAAAAAGAAGAAACCACTCAAACTTATCAAAGACCCAGAGAATGTCCGAAAGCAGAATAGCGCTAAGTTTAGAAAAGAAATCATATCTAGACTCAGATCACCTGTCGTTGCGAAGAGGCGGGAAGCGCTATACAATCTTCGCACACCCACAAGTGGTCAACGCAAGAAACACGTGATTGAACTCATCGATCGTGTTCTTAGAAGAATGAAGGTTCGTAGAGACGTTGAAAAGAAGCTCATTAAGTTCTATGAAAGCCTAAGTGAAAGACACATCAAACAGTTATTCGGTGGTAGAACAAAAGAAGGGGTCAGGGTTATCCTCAAGAAACAGGTTGATTATTTTAGCAAAAAGAGATAAAGAATAGGCTCGATTTCATAAGTAATGAGCTATATAGCATGGGATACAGAGACCACAGGTCTCCCCATGGCCCGAACTCGGGCAACCCCGGATAACATAGATAATTTCAAACACTGTCGTATGTTGTCGTTGGCACTTGTGAAGTATACCTCGAGTGGACGGGAGGTATCTTCGTATCATGGTATCGTGTATCCCGAAGACTTTGAGGTCAAAGCGACTGAAATTCACGGAATCACACCTGAACACGCGAAAGCTGTTGGGAAACCGTTTAAGGAAATGTACGAAACATTCCTCGAAATAACGCGTGGTATAGACATTCTCGTCGCACACAATTCGAGATTTGATGAAGATGTGTTATTCTCTGAGTGTTATAGACACGGTTTGAGTGTTGAGCCCTTCAAGCGCATGCGATTTGTGTGTACCCTAGACATGACTCGCAAAGTGTTTTTGAAGAATATGAAATTGGGTGTGTTGTACCAAAAGCTGTTCGGTGAAGAACTCGAAGGTGCACATGACGCACTTAATGATTCAAGAGGGTGTGGACGCGTGTATCCATATCTCCGTGATAAAAAGCCTACAATCAAAGAGATTGGTGTTCCTAAAATCATACTCAAAGCATCCGATGTGGCGGGTATCATAGGTCGAAGTCAATATCGCCCACCTCTTGAAATAGTGGACGAGTTATGGAATAAATATATGCCGAGTACGTTCGTTGGGCAGACCAAAGAACAAATTGCGTTGAAGGCGATCGATACGTCAAAAGTCGCCAAAGAATTGCTCAAGGATGCCGAACACTTTAAATCCACGAACAGTTCAAGTGTTGAACAGAAATTTAGGGCGGTTTCAAATCAACTTGAAAAGAATTCAGGGCTTCAGAAGACAGAACTTGAGGCAGCGAGAGATCATATTCGTAAGACGTTGTATACCAATCACGGCACGAGACATGAGAAGACAACGGCCGATAATTACGAAAATATGCGTGAAGATCCAACATTTTACACGTACGATGTGTGTACACTCGCTGGTACCACATATCAAATTGTTGGGCGTATAGACAGAGTACGCGATAATGAAGACGGGTCTAAAACACTTGTTGAAATAAAGAACCGCGCGAGAGGTCTCTTCAGGGCAGTTCGTGATTACGAGGAAATTCAGTGTCAAACGTACATGGAAATGCTTAACATAGACGAGTGTGTACTCATAGAGCAGTATGATTCTAAGCGTTTGTCCCATCATATTAAACGTGACTGTGTGATGTGGGGTGACCAGATTCTTCCAGCACTCAGAAACTTTTGTGAACGTTTCCATGATATGCTTTCGACTCACTAAAAATGTACTTATTGTGATCCAATCCACAATAAATACATTTGTATATAATAAATGCCTAATACACCAAAGCGGAAAAAACCAAATACACCATCTTCTCCAGCTAAAACTCCAGTTAAAAGCGCGAAGAAGTCGCCTTCCCCACCACCCAGGAGCGCTACCCCCAAAACAAAGGTTGTTGAAAATGTATTTTCGAGATTAACGATGGTCGTCAGTTCTCCCAATCGCCGTAAAAAGACTGTAAGACGAGCTTTGAATTTCGCAGAAAATAGTATAGCCAGCAGTGCAAAGATCGCTAGAAACGCCATGCGACGAGCACAAGTACAAAAGATTTGGAAAGAGATAAGCCCCGCTATTAGTGCGGCAAAGAAGGCAAAGGCAAAGGCAAACTCCACAAAAAATAAAAATACAGGTAAAAAGTAAGAATGACCCGTGAGTGTATACATGGGAATCCACTTGATAGATGTCCTATATGTAAACATGTTTCAGGTTTAGTTAATCAGAATACAATGGTGGGAGCGCGTGCGCACATGATAACATTCGGTATTCGAAATCCAAATTTTCAAAGAGCGATGCAAAATGTAATTATGACTCGCCCAAATTCTGAAAATGGGGTAAGGCGTATTACAATTACTCCGTCTACACGACAAACTGCGCGCGCGTATATAAACAACCCATCTATGCAAACAGCTATTAGACTCAGGGAAAGTTTATTAATAGCTATAACACCACAAAACAATCTACTTAATTTTAGTAACAGTGGTAGTTATGATACGACATCACGCGCGTCTACTGTGAGTGGCACTCGATTTTCGAGATCTGCTATGAGTGTGTACAGTAGACTAGGTACGCCCGATAGTCCTACTACGAATCGACGCGTTCGGTCTACTACACCTGTGTCTAGATTAAGACCTCGATCACCATCCAACTCGAATGAAAATGATGTAAATAGATTTTCGCCACCCAGACCTAAACGCCCCAGAAAATCTAAGTAGACAGTATGGCGAAACTCGAAGACTTCATCCGAAACACGGCTATTTTTGGTAACGGTTTGTGCTTGGTTGACAGTGCTTTGAGATTTTTAAAATTTGGAAAGTAAAAATAAAAAAATTATTTTTTTGAAAACTTTTTTTCGAAAAAAGAAAGTGTAAAAATTATTTTTTTTTTCGAAAGAATTTAAAAACTACATTCTAGAATATACTAAAACATGTTAGAATTGGTTTCAGAAAGGCTCAATCTTGGTAAGACCAAGTACGGTCACGGTGTTCGAACCCATATGGATACAACCACGTGGGGAACACCCAAAGACTCATGGATCGAGATGGCCATGGAAGAGTATCTTGACGCTATTGTGTATACGATTGCTGATTATATTCGAAAATTTGAAGAACCATCCGAACCCGACGATAATGAACGAATTCTTGAATATGCAAAGAGACCAGAACACATGTTAAGTCCGTGTCATCAACGACTCGTTGAATCACTCAAAGAACTCGCCGAATTATCCATAGCAATAAAATAGTGACTATTAGTAGATATGTCTAACGGCGCTGTTGCTCAGTTAGTCGCAAGGGGTAAACAGGACGAGCACATCACCGGAAACCCTCAAATAACATTCTTTAACTCTGCATTTAAGAGACACAGTAATTTTTCTACTTTCACTCAGGAGCAGACAATACAAGGTATACCAAAAGCCGGTGCGACGTCACGAGTTGTCTTTAAGCGCTCGGGTGATTTACTCGGTCACGCATATATAGATGTTAAACTTAACGGAGAGACCCAACTCATCGAAGATTGGAGAACTGTTATTGAGTGTGTAGAGTTGTATGTGGGTGGTCAACTTGTGGATTGTCAAGATTCTGAATTTTCAGAAGATATAGCCATCGATTTATTGGCTCCCACGTATGCGAAATCATTTTCGGCAAGTCTTCACGGTGGTTTGGGTTCGAGTTCCTTTTTCTACCCATTACGATTCTTTTTCTGTGAATCGTGGCAATCGAGTCTACCAATCGTAGCTTTGCAATATCATGATATAGAATTAAAGATTATTTGGTCTCAAGATTTGAACGAAAACTATTCGTGTCATTTAAATGCAACGTATGCATGCCTCGATGAACACGAACGAGATAAAGTTGCTTTATCCGAGCACAATATGCTCATTTATCAAGTACAAAAGAATAAACCAATGAATGAAATGGTTCAAGAACTTACATTTAATCACCCAGTAAAATTCATAGCGAGTAGTAATGTGAGTCAATCAAACAATCTCGTGTCTCGCACTAATAAAGTAAAGATACAGGTGAATGGAAATGACATAGATGATTATAAAGTGAGTGTACCGTACTATACATCTGTCCCGTGTTATTACAACACCGAATTTTCTGCGTCTAACTCGGAAGGTATGTTTGTGTACCCATTCTGTCTATTAACATCAAAATATCAACCAACCGGAACACTTAATTTCAGTAGAATAGATTCATGCACGATACATTGTACAGAAAATATAAATAGGGCTATTTACGCTGTAAATTATAACATTTTGAAAATAAAAGATGGAATGGGTCAAATTTTATATGTAGACTAAATTTCTTCCTTATTATTAAATAGCCATGGTCAGGGAGGATTACTCACAGAGTAGTTTGTTGACTACACTGGTTGGTAAACCTACTGATAGATATAAGAAATATGATAAAGATATAGACACTCTTAAGGAATTAACTGATCAATTCGGGAAGCCAAATAATCGTCTTCATTATTCCATTTATCCACAAATTCAGAACGAATATCAAGCTACATTAACACAACTCGAGGCTCTCGATTTTTATTCGCCAGTTGTAGAAGTAATAGGTAATATTACAGTATCACATAGAGTAAATACCCCTTACAATGATCAAGGTGTGATTATTAATGATGTTGGTTCTGAACTTGTTTCTACAACTTCTACAGTTGATGAAAATACATTTGGTACATATCAAGTTGTGTATACAGCTACTGATGGTATAAACGAAGATACAGTAGTAAAGCGTATTGTAAAAGTTGGATTACCACCGGATGTTACTATAAACGGAAACAACCCGTATATTTTACAGAAATTTGATACTTTTATAGACCCGGGTGTTACGATAAACGATTCTAATTCATATCTTCAATCCACAACAAGTACAATAATTTCCGATTTAGAGGGTGTCTATACTGTAAATTACACTGTAACTAATCCAGCTTTTACAGAAATCTTTTCTAGAGAAGTTAGGGTAGTTGATACAATTGCACCTGTAATTACTATATTGGGTGACAATCCTTATACACTCGAGAGATTTGATAGGTATATAGATGCTGGAGCTACTGTAGATCAAGGTTCGGTTCTTACAAATACAAATCTTGATGACGTACAAAATACTCAAATTGGTTCATTTGATGTTGTGTATACTGCGTACGATGGAAATTCGACAACTATAGAAACCAGAACAGTTAATGTAGTAGATACGGTACCACCAGAATTAAATATTTTGGGTGGACTATCTGTTACACTTGAACGTTTTGCTGAATATGTAGATTTGGGTGCCGAAACAGATTTGGGTTCCCAAATAACAGTTGACTTGAGTAATGTCGATAATACTCTCCCCCATGGTTCAACATTTGATGTTGTGTATACAGCGTCTGATGGTAATACATTACACGATGTTACACAAACTAGAACTGTTACTATACAAGATACTATACCACCTAGTATCACATTGTTGGGTGACAACCCATATTTTATGGAGCCTGATTATAATTTTGCAGATTTGGACCCTGGATATGAAGTTGACCTTGGTACATCTGTGAGTGTTAATTATTCTGCTATAAATAATATACAATCCGGACTGTATGATGTTATATATACAGCGAGTGATGGTGTAAATCAAGATGTAGTTGTTACGCGGACGGTTGAGGTTGCTGATAGAGTTCCACCAATAGTGACGATATTAGGTGATAATCCATATACACTCGAGAGATATGATACATACACAGACGCTGGTGCTACAGTTGATATAGGTTCAACTCTGGTGAGTACTACATCTACTGTAGATAATACAGAAGTTGGTAGTTATACAGTGACATATGAGGCGGCGGATGGTGTAAATGAAAACACTATTGTAACTAGAACTGTTAATGTTGTAGATACAAATGCACCTATTGTTACTTTAAATAACCCAGAATTGAATCCAATTAATCTCGAGCGTTTCGCTGTATTTGCAGACATAGATCCAGGTATTCACATGACCGCAGATCAAAGTGGGACACTTGTATCAGTGGATATATCAGAGCTCGATAATACAGCGCAGGGAACATACACAGTTACATATAATGTTGTCGATGATCAAAATAATTCAAATTTAATTACGCGGGGTGTTACCGTAGTTGATACAGTTCCACCTGTTGTTACACTCAGAGAACCAAATACACCTTATACACTCGAGAGGTTTGCGTTGTGGTCTGAAATAGATCCGGGTGTTGATATAGATGAGGGTTCATATATACACAGTGTATCTGTTAATAACACACAAATTGGTGTACAGACTGTAAGTTATGATGTGAGAGATGGGACGAATATAACTACGGTCACTCGACCAATAACTGTATCCGATACAGTTGCTCCAGTTATAACAGTTAACCCACCGACATCCGTGACCATTGAACGTTATTCCACATATACGGATTTGGGTGCAACTGCTGATGAAGGTTCCCAAATTACAAACGTTGACACGAGTAGTGTTGATATGACTAATGTGGGTGAATATACTGTTACGTATACGGCGTATGATGGTAATACATATTCCACAGCCACTCGAACAGTTAACGTCGTGGATACAACCGGTCCTTCTATAGTACTTACTGATCATAACCCCGGTGAAATATATCAAGTAGAAAGATATTCGACATACGTCGAACCAGGCGCTTCTGCAGGTGTATTTGTTGTGACTATAGACAGTACACAAGTTAATACCTCTACTGTTGGTACATATTATGTGACTTATACGGCAACTGATGAATATCAAAATTCGACAACTATGTCTAGAAGGGTAGATGTTGTTGATACAACTGGACCTGTTATAACACTTAACGATGGTAATATTGGAACAACTGATTATACAGTGGAGCGTTACAGTACGTATACAGATCCTGGGTATTCAGCGGATGGAGGTGAAACTGTCACTGTTACTGGTACAGTAAATACGTCTGTGGTTGGTAATTATACACTTACGTATTCAGCCACTGACGACCAAGATAATACATCAAGCGTGACTCGGTTAGTTACAGTTCAAGATACAACTGGACCTGTTATAACACTTAACGATGGTAATACTGGAACAACTGATTATACAGTGGAGCGTTACAGTACGTATACAGACCCTGGATACTCGGCAGATGGAGGTGAAACTGTCACTGTTACTGGTACAGTAAATATGTCTGTGGTTGGTAATTATACACTTACGTATTCAGCCACTGACGACCAAGATAATACATCAAGCGTGACTCGGTTAGTTACAGTTCAAGATACAACTGGACCTGTTATAACACTCTCTGAATTTTCACCAGGAACGATTGATTACACACTTGAAAGATTTGGTACATATGTGGAACCCGGTGCCAGTGCTGGTATATTTAGTGTATCGATAGATACAAGTAATATAGATGCTTCCAATGTTGGTACATATTACGTGACTTATAGATCTACCGATGAAAACGATAATACAACCACTCGAACTAGAACGGTCTATGTAGTAGACACAACTCCACCGGTTATAACGCTAAACACACCCATATCTCCTACGGTTGAGAGATATTCGGTATACACTGATCCTGGTGCAACAGCATCCGGTCCCGATGGTACATTCAATGTCACTACAACAGGTGAAGTAGATACGTCTACTGTTGGTACGTACACACTCACATATACTGCAACTGATGATTATAATAATTATTCGACTGCTACTCGGACAGTTACAGTTCAAGATACAACCGGTCCAGTTATAACACTCGCAGAAGGTGATTCTGAAACAACTGATTATACAGTGGAACGTTTCACTACGTATACGGACCCTGGGTATTCAGTGGATGGAGGTGAAACTGTCACTATTACAGGTACAGTAAATACGTCTGTGGTTGGTGACTATACACTTACGTATTCAGCCACTGACGACCAAGGTAATACATCAAGCGTGGTTCGAAATGTGTATGTTAGAGACACAAATGCACCAATTGTAACTATTCTAGGTAGTAATCCGGATTACGTAGAACGTGGTAGTAATACGGCGTGGGTGGATCCTGGCTCATCATCAGCAAACGAAGATATAGAAAGTACCACGCTCGTAAGTACCACGATAAGAAATCCAAATGATCATGTGAGATCTGTGATAAACAGTTCGGTATTGGGTGACTGGACTGTAACATATGTTAGATCCGATGGAACTAATACTGGTAGCAATGTTAGAACAGTAACGGTGCGAGATACAATATCACCAACTATTACAATACTAGGTGATAATCCATATTATGTGGAATACAATACTGATATATGGATAGACCAAGGTTCAAGTGCGGATGAAACTACGACAGTTAGCGTCACTATAACCGACCCCTATGAAATTGGTAGATCCGAGGTAAGTAATACAGTTATCGGTACTTGGATAATCACATATACACACACTGATGTTGCATTAAATACATCGTCTGCAACCAGAGAAGTTATAGTGCGAGATACAACTGATCCAGTCGTTACAGTTACTGGTTCTAATCCATATTACGTAGAACTTGGGACTGGTACATGGACAGACCAGGGTTCAAGTGTAACCGATGAATCAAGTGCTTCACTCACGAGTACTATAATACGAAATCCAAGTAATGCAGTAAGATCATCTATAGATAACAGTGTTATTGGTAACTGGACAGTTACATATGTGTATACTGATGCACACGGCAATATAGGTTCTGCAGTTAGAACTGTAACAGTGCGAGATACAACTGATCCAGATGTGACAGTTCTTGGAAATAACCCATATTACGTAGAATTTGGGACTGGTACATGGACAGACCAGGGTTCAAGTGTAACCGATGAATCAAGTACATCATTTACAGGTATGACTATACGAAATCCAAGTAATGCAGTAAGATCATCTATAGATAACAGTGTTATTGGTAACTGGACGGTTACATATGTGTATACTGATGCGCACGGCAATATAGGTTCTGCAGTTAGAACTGTAACAGTGCGAGATACAACTGATCCAGTCGTTACAGTTACTGGTTCTAATCCATATTACGTAGAACGCGGGACTGGTACATGGACAGACCAGGGTTCAAGTGCAACCGATGAATCAAGTACAACATTTATAGGTATTACGATACGAAATCCGAGTAATGCAGTAAGATCATCTATAGATAATACGGTTATCGGTGATTGGACAGTTACATATCTGTATACTGATGCTCATAATAATGAAGGTTCTGCAGTTAGAACTGTAACAGTGCGAGATACAACTGATCCAGTCGTTACAGTTCTTGGAAATAACCCATATTACGTAGAACTTGGGACTGGTGCATGGACAAACCAGGGTTCAAGTGTATCCGATGAATCAGATGCTTCACTCACGAATACTATAATACGAAATCCGGATGGTGATGAAGAATTATCTATAGATAATACGTTTATCGGTGATTGGACGGTTACATATGTGTATACTGATGATTCTAATAATGAAGGTTCTGCAGTTAGAACTGTAACAGTGCGAGATACAACTGATCCAGTCGTTACAGTTACTGGTTCTAATCCATATTATGTAGAATACAATAGTGGTACATGGACAGATCAAGGATCATCTGTGAGCGATTTTTCAACAACTACAAATACACAAGAGATATACAATCCAACTGGTACAAAAGTGTCTTCATTCTCTAATGGTACTTTGGGTAATTGGACGATTAGATACATCTATACTGACGCTTATGGTAATAGTGGTTATGCGGATAGGACTGTAACAGTGCAAGATACAACCGGGCCTACAGTATCTATCAGTGGCGATAACCCATATTACGTAGAATACGGGACTGGTGCATGGACAAACCAGGGTTCAAGTGCAACCGATGATTTAGGTGTTTCACTCACGAATACTATAATACGAAATCCGGATGGTGAAGAAGAATCGCCTATAGATAATACGTTTCTCGGTGATTGGACAGTTACATATGTGTATACTGATGATGAGGGCAATACAGGTTCTGCAGTTAGAACTGTAACAGTGCAAGATACAACTGATCCAGTCGTTACAGTTACTGGTTCTAATCCATATTACGTAGAACTTGGGACTGGTACATGGACAGACGAGGGTTCAAGTGCAACCGATGAATCAAGTACAACATTTACAAGTAAGACTATACGAAATCCGAGTAATGTAATAAAACAATCTATAGATAATACGTTTCTCGGTGATTGGACAGTTACATATGTGTATACTGATGCACACGGCAATACAGGTTCTGCAGTTAGAACTGTAACAGTGCAAGATACAACCGGGCCTACAGTATCTATCAGTGGCGATAACCCATATTACGTAGAACTTGGGACTGGTACATGGACAAACCAGGGTTCAACTGCAACCGATGATTCAGGTGTTTCACTCACGAATACTATAATACGAAATCCGGATGGTGAAGAAGAATCGCCTATAGATAATACGTTTCTCGGTGATTGGACAGTTACATATGTGTATACTGATGGACAGGGCAATACAGGTTCTGCAGTTAGAACTGTAACAGTGCAAGATACAACCGGGCCTACAGTATCTATTGCTGGTCAAAATCCATATTTAATAGAGAGAGGTTCTGGTGTTTTTAATGAACCCGGTACAACATATACAGATTATTCAACTGCTTCACTTACAAGTAATACAATACGAAATCCGAGTAATGGAGTAGAATCGTCTATAGATAATACGGTTATCGGTGATTGGACGGTTACATATGTGTATACTGATCTATACGGCAATACAGGTTATGCAGTTAGAATAGTCAGAGTTCAAGATACAACTGGTCCCACAGTGACTGTAAACTCTGGTAATGATGTAGTACAGGCGTACACGGGCACATGGATAGATGCAGGTTCTTCATATAGCGATGCTTCGACTGCGACACTTACAAAGACTATACGAAATCCGAGTCATGTAGTAAGATCATCTATAGATAACAATGTTATTGGTACTTGGACTGTTACATATGTGTATACTGATGCATACGGCAATACAGGTTCTGCAGTTAGAAATGTAGTAGTGAGTGATACAGTTGGCCCCGTAATCACTGTAAATCCGGGCACGGATACAATAGAAGCTTATACAGGTTATTGGACAGACGCTGGTTCATCGGCTACCGATAGCAGTACACCTGTAACTTACGTTGGTCGTACAATTATAGATCCAAATAACGCATCTAAAGCATCTATAAGCAATAATATTATAGGTACTTGGGTGGTCACATACACATACAAAGATGCGTATGATAATTATAGTTCTGCG
>Ga0209951_1000101_pt1 | contig 19561 bp, 29 predicted proteins | sample SalPon2_A_H2O_MG_2_FD_185725 | JGI IMG/M metagenome (GOLD analysis project Ga0209951, IMG submission 185725) | Salt pond water microbial communities from South San Francisco under conditions of wetland restoration - Salt Pond MetaG SF2_A_H2O_MG... ...
TACCTCGTTATAGCGTTCTATTTTGTGTTTTTCTGCTAATTCTTTGGCTTCTTTGAGTTTTTTCTGCAAATCTGCACGCTCGGCCACGGTCAAATCGTTAGGTTGCACGCTCGACCACTTGCGTTCTTCTCCCGTGCGCCAATTACCAAACGAACAAAATGTATGCTCACCCATCTGATTGGCCGCATACCACCCAGACTTCTCACCATGTTTGTCGGGACGCACGCTCGAATTAGCACGCACGGCAACTCGTACTAAACTGCCGCTTAAATCTAAAAAGGGTACGTCAAGACCAAAGTCGTTCAGCTCACGCAAGAGATCGTCCGTTGTTTTCCCTTTACCTTGGAAAACTAAATTCTGATCTATTACTAAGCCGTCATTACCAAAATATTCAACTAGACTCGCCAAAGTCGCTTAACCCCGTTTCTGCTTGATAGTTTGCAAAATCCAAATAATTTAAGATTATGCTTGAGAACAATCTCTCTCTATTATTCTTATCCCATTCGTGCATGATGTATGTTTTTTCTTCTTTGGATATCTCTATATAAGTATCTCTAGTTTGTGTTATCGCATAACGCAAACCTTTCTCCGATAGTTTAGCTATTCTTGGTAGCTTCTCGCCTTTTGCTATCTTACTTAGATGAGTCATACTACATGCGCCGTAATGTTTTTTGTTGTCAATGTAGAGATAACCCTTCGCTGGTTGTTTGCAGTAACCACACAAGGAAGGATTATCTTCTTTAACATCGAACATTATTAGAAAGGTATATCAGAAGTATCTTCTTCTTCATCGGCTTTCTTAGGCTCTACCTTAGTAGCCGATACTTTCTTTTCAACTGCTTGCCAGTTCTTACCGTAGTTATCATCTATCTCAGCATAACCACGCTCGTTGTGTTTAACCTCAACCGATACAACCTTGCCTTTCAGATCGTCTGTATCTTTTAGTTGTGATAAACCTGCTGCGTTAGCAAGCATAGCCAATGATTGTTTACCAACATCAACGGCTTTCGGATTATTGGAAGCAACTGTAAATGTGCAAGGCACAAATGCGCTCTTGCCTTCTACTGCGAATACCATCTTTACAGCTACCCAACCATTCTTTCCAGTTATCTCTTCAGCAGATACATAACTGACATTATATTTACCAGGTGCTAATACATCTTTTTCCAAAGATACATCAACTTCTAAATCGTAATTACTTAAGTCCATATTTTACCTCCAACACTTATATCCATTACATTTACTTTCGTGTTCAGCACAGAAGCGACAGATCCCATCAGCGTCATACTGTGGTTCTTCCTCTTCTCTGCCAACCCATTCATATTCTGGAAACATTACTTCAACATTTCCTCTCTAATGACAGACCATTCCATTGGTAGCTCTTCTGGTAAGCCATATCTATTCTTAGCTAGATACGCTGGCTTCTCTTGGGTATAAACTACCCTTTCACCACTAACAGCTTTGGTTGTCATGTTGCCACCTTTGCCTTGAACTTTGACTGTACCTAATTTAAAACTAGCAAAGAAACAAGCGTCTGAATGTTCCAATAACAAATCAGCAGCTTTTCTATGCAGTTTTAATTCGTGACGATCAAAAGGTTCAATGCGTGGATCTTCAACCTTTTTAATTTGGTTGTGTGCTATTTGAATAATAGTCATACCGTTGTTTCTAAGATCATTGAGAATATCAATGTATTCACGCCAATACTTAAGAACTTCGACATAACCTTTACCATAGCCAGGTTGTTCAATGGATTTCCACCCATTGTCATCACAAGCCTTTTGCCAAATCAAAGGTTCTAACCAGTCAAGTGAATCAACCACAACTGTTTTAAATTCATGTTTCTCTGTTTGTAATGTTTTGAGATAGCCCATGAAATCGTCCCAGTTTTTAGCAACTGGAAAGTGGTCGGCTTCAACTTTACCCATACCATCTTCTGTTAAAAGAAAGATGGGTTTATTAGTAGTAGCACCAAATGAAGTTTTACCAACACCTGGTCCACCAAAGATCACCAATCTAGGTGGTTTAACTTTAGACTTTTTTCTAATTAAATCTAAGCTCATTTCTTCACCTTACCAGAAGCAACTTCTACCTTTGGTGGTAAAGCTGTTTCTAGCTTATGTGCTTGCTGAGATATGTAAGCATCAATCACTTGATTGGTTCTTATCTCAAGCAAAGCTTCGTTATATTTTACGGATCGAGCATTTTTAATTTCCAATGCTGCACTCAACTCATTCGCTATCGGCTGTGTTGAGTCATCTAAATCGTCTGGGTAAACATCTCTTGCCTTACCGTCTTCACCAGTAAGGGTAAAAAGCTTACCGTCATTTTCAGAGTTATCACTCATATTTTTCTCCTATTTTGGTTAAGTCCTGATAGACAGGACATTTCGTTTTCGCATTGCAGAATCTGCAATGATCGCCAAAGTTGTACTCTGGCTCTTCTTCTGCACAAGCATCTGTTGCTTGCTTCAAAGACTCGTAACCCCATTCAACTAGATCCACTGCTGATATGTCCCAAGTTCTAACTGGGCCGTCTGGGTGGAATCCACGAGGTTGAACTATGGTTAATTCCATAGTGGTATCTTCATTACCATAACGAGATAACGCACCTAAACCATAGATCATTAACTGGGTATTGTCTTTTGCTTCGACAGGGAACTTACCAGATTTAAGATCGCATACGACCAATCTGTTTTTACCTATTATTAATGCGTCTGCCGTTCCCCAAACGTCTGGGCTTATTTCTTCTATCGACACACGTTCTTCTATTAATAGTCTGCCGTCTAATTCTTCTTGTCTTTTTCTAACGTATTCGACATAACTCTTAGCACAATCAATCATGCCTTGGTCAATCGTAATAACAAAATCTTCTATCGCTTCTTCTTTGTTTAAATAATAATCTTCCAATGTCACACCATCTAAACGGTCTTTAAGCTGGGCTTCAACCATAGAGTGAATAAGTGTTCCATTAGCTGCTGCTTCACTTACTTGGTATGGCACGTCCTTTGCCAGCTTGGGCATACCAGGACACTTCAACCAAATGTTAGAAGCTGATGGACTAAGTAGTGCGTGCGCCATTACTTATATACGATTTGTTTTCTAATTCAATAATCTCTGCTAGATCATATAAGACCTTGCCACCAATTTTGTAATAGTTTGGACCTTCACCTCGACCTCGCCAATTCTCAATCGTTCTTGGACTTTTACTCCAACGCTTTGCTAATTGATTGGTATTGATGAAAGTTTTATTCGCATCTAAGTTGTCATTAATATTTTGCATAAAACTCCCTTTTATTCTTAATTCAGTTTAATATATACTCATTAATACACATTTACAATAAAAAGTGTGAATTTTATAGGAGATTAGTTATGAGAGATAAAAAAGGGAACGATCCAGTAAATAGACCAAGCCATTATACGCAAGGTTCGGTTGAGTGTTTAGACGCAATAAAGTCGGCTTTGGGACACGATGGTTTTGAAGAGTTTTGTCGTGGTCAAGTGTTGAAATACGTTTGGCGTGCGCCACATAAGAACGCCAATTTACAGGATTATCAGAAAGCTCGTTTCTATCTTGATAAGCTGATCTCACTAAAAGAGGATTTATAATGAGCCTACTAAGCTTTGATGATCCAATAATGAAAGAAAGGAACGGCAAGAAAGCTGTTTGGATTGACCGAGAAATACATAAGAAACTTCTTAGCATTTCTCAGTCAAAAGGTAAGAAACCACAAACAGTTGCTGAATACTTACTGGCATTGGGATTATCAACCGATATGGAAAAGCCAACGTCAATCGTTTTTGACATAGACGCTTTGTGAGTCTGTAATCAGACTCTCGATATGTGCGCCAATTAGATTTGCGTTCTCAATACTTTTCTCTTCGTGAATGTGAGCATACCTTTGTGTGGTAGCTTGATCTCTGTGACCAAGTAGTTCACCCACGTCCGCAAGCTTGACCACCTGCAACGACCAAGAAGCGTAACTATGCCTGATGTCGTGCAAGCGCACATCTTCAATACCACAGTTCTTAAGTATTGTTTGCCAAGCACGCCTGGGTGATTTAATGCCGACAATATATTCTGAGTCTTTGACAGACTCATTTAACATATTAACAACTTGTGGAGACAAATATATTATGCGGTCCTCACCCAAGCGATCCGTTTTATGATCTTTAATAATTAGTTTATTGTTCTGTATATCCGTCCATTTGGCTTGCGCTATCTCGCCTTTTCTTGCGCCCGTTAGCATGAGTAACCAAATAAATAGTATGGCTTTGCTGTAGAGCTGATGGTCTTTTAATCTGTTCATTTCACGCACGATCTTGAGCAACTCGTCATTGGTTAGGTAACGCTTGCGTTTGTTCTCACGATTCTTATGTATATGCGTGGCTGGATTGTTCTCCACCAAAGACAAGGTAATGGCTAGATTAAACATTGCCTTGAGGGTGGTTAAAACTTTGTTGGCAACGTAAGGCGCTCTTTCAGATATAACCAAATGTAATGATGCAATATCACCACGAATTATATCTGTAATTGGCTTATTACCAAGTGTCGGTTTTATATTGCTTTCGTATAGTTGAATAATACGATCAGTAGTCTTGCAACTTCTGCGTTTTAGATCACGAAGATACAGCTCGAATAACTGGTTTAAATTCTGTGTCATTTTCTCTCTCTCTTAATATATTTATTATCTCAATTGCAGTTTTCAATGATTCAACTGCATTGAACCCTTTAACAAATTCTAACTTCTTTTGATATGTTTTGCCAAGATTTTCGTTTGGCAAGAAAATAACCTTGTCCAAAGGAAGATAAACAAAAGCAAATATATCAACCTCATTTTTATCATATAACCTTATTGTATTCTTGTTTGATACTTTTTTCTTGATGTCCCAACGCACCCAGTCGTTGCTGTTTTTAATGAATGTAGAAGCCGATGTTTTAACTTGGATCTTGTAAGAAATGTTATCAAGTACGCTTAAGTAATCGTAGCGGGATTGAGGGGGACATTCAAATAACTCGTCAAAGTATCTGGCGAGGTAGCTGGCGGTGAGGTATTCCCCTGCACGGCCAACTTGGTTCTGGTTCATCTTTCAGTTTGCGATAAAGCTTGTGGTACTTGTTGTACACCAAATCTTAGAGATGGTCTTAACACTTGTGATTGTTGTGCAGCCCTTCTTTTTGATTGTTCTTGTAATTCTTGTATGAGTTGTAAAATTTCATATTGTCTTTGTGGATTTCTTTCAAGCAATAATTTTCCAACACTTCTTGCTCTTTTTTCTGAAGGATTTGTAACTAAGTCTTTTGCTGTAGTAGTTAATGATGCTAGCGCTCTAATTCCAGCAGAGCTGGTTGGCGCAGTTCCTGCAACAGTTAAATCAGACAAATTTTGAACAGCATCTTCAGCATCCAAAACTTTTTCTGCTGTGTTTGAGCCACCAATAACTGTTCCAGTTTTTTTAGATATATTTGATTCTCTAACCAGACGACTAATAAATTGTTCTCTTGCATTTATATCATCACCAAACAAAATATTTAATTTTTGTCTTAAATCTGGAGAATCAAAAATTCTTCTGACTAAATCAATATTATCGCCTATTTTGTTAATGTCATTGTATATTTCTTGAAATACACCAATTTTAAAGGCATCTCTTTCAATATCAGTATTAAGTTTATTAAATTCTTTATTGAAGTTTTTTGCATTGGTTGATGGTTTTCTAAATAAAATCCCTTTATCAAAAGCATCTTGCAAAGCAAATTTGTCTGCTGCCATACCCAAAGCATCCTTATATTCATTACCAACAACATTATCTTTTAATAAATTTCTAAATTGATTAGCAATTTTTTTTCTTGAATTTGATCTTTGTTTATTTATAGATCCTTCTCTAATTTTTTGAAATGTTTGTTGATCTGCTGATTTTTTAATTAAATCTAAAAATTCTAATGGTAATTCTTTTCTAACCCCAATAATTTTTCCTTTTTCTTTAATAAAAAGATTTCTTAATGGTGGTATTGGAAATGGCTTTCTTCCCTCTGCAATCAATTTTTCTCTATAAGTATTTGCTGCTTCTTGGTAAGCATCTCTAATTACAGGAGTTTCTAAATATTCATAAACGCCTAAATTGCTTACTCTTTGATTTTTTAAAAATGCTGTTTCATATAACGGCGATAAGTAACTATCAAGAGTGTCTGATAAATCATCAATACCAGAAGCTAAAGATACTTTGGGAGTTTTTATTGTTTGTTCTGTAGCTTTTTCTAATTCTGCCAATATTCGGGACGATTGAATATCTGGTTTTTCTAAATTTTTTATTGCTGCTGCCTTTTGTTCGGTTGTTCCAGAAGTTCTCTCAATTAACTGTTTATCAATATTCATACCAGGAACTCTGGTCTTAATTCCTCTTAATTTTCTATTAACAGCATCCCCACCATAATCTGCTAAAATTTCTACAGGCGCTAAACCAACTAATTTATCTGCTTCAATATTGTCGTTTATTTTAGCTACAACAGTTTCTATAGGTATTTCATCTTTTAAAAATTGTTCACCAATAATTTTAATTGATTGTTTTTCACTATCATTGAATCTCGAAAGTTGTGTTTTTTTAAATTTTTCCGCAACGTCACCAGCCACTTTACCAACACCAGCAATTGTGGGAGCTAATGCAGTACCTAAGGTTGCCCCAACCCCTGCACCAACGCCAGCACCAACAACCCTTTCAGGAAGCTCACCTTCAGCATAACCAGCTCCAGCAATCGCTCCTTGTAATGCACCAAGCTTTCCTGCTTCAAAAGTTTTTTGTACTAAATTAAGACCTGGTTGCGTGACTTTACCAGCAAGCAATGGACTGCTTAAAAATCTTTGAGCAGTTGCAACAGCTCCTGCTGATGAAGTGCCACCAGTAAATGGTGTTAATAATAATGATACAGCTACTGGTGCAACTGATCCTACAACCTCACCAACAGTTGAAGCTACTGGATTGGCTTTTCTAAATTCTTCTAAATTTTCTCTTTCTTGTTCGAGGGTTCGATCAAATGCTTGTTGGAATGTTTCGTCAGTAAAAAAAGATCCTAAGCCAGATATGCCCGCAGCTATTTCATCAGAAAATCCAAAAGTTAAACCTTGAGTTGCAGCTCTTGCTGTCCCTGCAATAAAACCAACATCAGAATCAACTTGTTCTTGTGATTGTTGTTTTAACTGTTCTTGTAATTTTTGTACTTCCTCTAAGGGTGTCATTTATTAACTACCTTCTTTTAGTTTTTTTGCTAATACTTTTGCAAGAATTTTTAATTGTTTTTCATCGTACTTGCTAGGATCAAGTTCTTGTAATGCATTTACTGTTTGTTTTTCAAGTTCATTTTCAAATTCCAAAAGTGGTATATTTACAGAATAATCAAAAACAATATTTGAAGGTTTAAAACCTTTATCTTCAGCAATGCCTGTGTATCTTATAACATTAAGGCTTTGATCTTCTAAAGCATTGTAATATATATTTTGGGCCTGATTTCTGAAATCTTCCCTTTGTGGTGCTGTTAATCTTTCGCCAGTTACAAGCCTATTATATAAACTCAATATACCTTCTGGGACACCACGAGCTTCGGCTGCGGTTGCTTGCTCACCTTCTCTTACAACAGAACCAGGATCTAACATTTTCATATATTGAAATATTAAAGACACATCACCAGCCGCAGTTGGATCAGTACCTAAAACTTTAGCATAAGAGCCTGATATATCTTTAAAAGTTTTTGATTCGGCATTAAATTCTTTTCTCAAAGATGATTCATCTTTTATGTCTGGTTTTTCTTCTGGTTTTTCAACATCAGGAAAAACTCTTTCTCTTTTTTGTGGTCCTTCGGTATATCTCCAATAACCAGCAACATCTTGTTTCATATCGTATTCTTTTGGTTTGTCTATGTCTTGAACAACTCCTGGTAAAACTCTTTCACCAGTATCTGCATAATAATTATATCCATCAGCACCTTTCACTATTCTTCTGTCTTTTGCTTTATCTATTGAATATAAGGCTGTGTATTGTTCTTGTGGAGAAAGTCTTTTTAATAATTCTTTTTGTGATTCTGGTAAATTAGAAGCGTCTATAGCTTTATTAACTTGTTCTTTTAAAGCTTTTTCTTCTTCTCTTTCTTCTCTTTCTAACAAAACTCTTTGCGCCCCCAATACAGCTTGAGCTGGATCTTGACCACGCAAGGCACTACCTAAACCTAATAAAGCAACTCCTGCTTTTGGTGATAATTTACCTAATGACATTATTCAAAAACACCCCCTATAGCTAATGATCCTAATAGACTACCAAGACCACCAAGTATATCAGCGCTACCTGCAGTACCTCTTGATACTCGTCCTTCCATAGCTGGAATACCACTAAGAGCTTGTGATAGTAAACCAAACTGTTGTTGTGGGTATCGTAACGCACGCTCGAACTCTCCTCTTCCTGCACCCAGAGCTTGCTGTTGCAATGCTCTTTGTTGTGCGCCTGTACCTAGTAAACCAGATACAGCAGCTCTTTGAGCCTGTTCTTGTTGTCCAATCAAACCAGCTTGGAATTGTTGTTGTCTAAGCTGTCTTTCAATATCGGATTCAGCAGCTCTTTGTGCTTGCTCAAATCCAGCTTGTCGTAATTGTGGTGCAACTCTTGCTACTTGTTCAGCATACGGACGAGCAGCTTCTGCTTCTAAGATCGCACCTCTTGAACCGCCAAATGCGCCTGCACGAATGGCTTGTTCTTGCGCTCTTTGTTGAGCTATATCGGCTTGTCTTTGAATATCACCAAGGGCAACATCAACTACCTGTTGTTCAAATGGTGAACGATATGCTGATATATCAGCACCCAATAAAGATGGTGCTGGTTGTTGCATTAATTGTTGTCTTTGAGCAAATGGATCAAATTGTTGCGCTCTGCCAAATTGTTGTCTTGTAGCTCCAAAGGCTCTTAATTCATCTGGTGAAAAACCAGCTACTTGCGGGCCTGTATAAGGTATAAATGGCTGTTGTGCCAAACCTCTAGCCTGTTGATAGATGTCTTGATATTGTTGTTGTTGAAACTGTGGTACTGTGGTTTCTACTGTTTGCTTGCCTTTACTCATAAGTCTTTTCTAATTAAATATTCTGGCTCGAAACCTAATCCTTTTAGCTTTCTAAGCCAACCTTTACGACCACCGCCATAAAGTCTTTTTACTTGCGCTCTACGAGCGAAATCTTCTATATATGGTAACATTTCTGCGAGTTCTTCGTACTTGCCACCACAGAACAATAAGTTCAAAGCTCTGTATTGTGGGAATACAACAAACTCTGTAATCATGGCTGATTTCTTACCAGGCCATAAATGAAATATTCCTTGTCTTATTTTATCCTCTATGTCGTCTATTGTATAGCCGTCTTGGTGTTTTACGGCTTTCTCAATCCAAGGTTTACAACGTTCCCATTGTATTTCCCATTCTTGTTGTGCTTGGGATTGTCTGTCTAATTTTTTAATCGCCTTTTGCATATTCAACAATGCTAAAAAATATATCTATGTTGGCATGATCCACTTGTGCTTTAATAGATTCACCATCTGTTAATATTAGTCCTGAATTAACAATTAATTCTTCTGTACCATACGCTTGTATATTATGGTTCTTATAAAGAAAAAACTCATTAGCACTTGTATCAACTATAGATATGTCTAAGTTAGTTTGCTGATTACCAGTATCACAAGCAAAAATACCCAGTAAAACTGCAAAAGTATAATCATCACCACCATTGGGCGCTGTATAAAGCGTTACTTGTGTAATGCCAGTGAAAGAATGTTTTACATTGACGGCTCGTTGTATGTATTGTCTTTGTGCTGATAAGTCTATCATCTACGTCCCCTTGCACGAGCATCTACTCGTATTTGTCCGACTTGGAAATCTTGAGTGGTTGAACCTGTGACTTTCATCTTAACTTGACGTGCGTTAAAGCGTGCGTCTGTATAACCATCGTTTTCAAAAGTAAATGAACCAAAGTCTGTTTCAGATCCTAATGGCGTAAATTTACCAGTAAATGAAATGGTAACGCCTGGTAAGACGTTGGCTTCTTCATCGGGTATGATTTGATTGACTTGAGCAATTCTATCGCCTTGTCCGATTTCTATTGGTCCAGACTGACAGAAAGGTGATGTGCCATTGTTGTTAGGTGATTTAGCTAAAGTTGTGCTTTCGTGTTCGTAGATAAAGCCAGATGAATCACCAGCTATAGGGAAATCAAATACCCCTTGGTCGATCCAACAACCACGATCTAGTTCACCGATTGACCATACGTTTTGTGCGTAGTTCCATATAACGTATTTGTTTGGTGTGTATTGTCCATCACCAGATGGGAAACCCCACCATATTTCATTGAAGTTTGAGTTGTGTCCACCCCAACTTGCAGCTCTACCTTGTAAATTAAGATTATCAAAAACGTAATCATGCACATCGCATTGTATTTCTCTAACTTGTCCATCGTAAATAAAGAATGAGTTTTCTCCCATCCATGCTAGGAAATTACCAGTTGGGACAATTGCTCTACGGCCAACGGCTTTACAGTTTGTCCCAGCATCAGCGATGGAATAAACAAATGGGCTACCAGCGTAATACATACGGCTGATACCTGTATCACTAAAAACAATAACATCTGTACCAAACTTAACGGCATACAAAGCACGTCCGCCCGTTGGTATTTGTAGATCACCAGCAGTATTACGAGCTAGTGGTGTCCAGTTGGTACGATCTTCTCTATTGGACCAAGCAATTTTTCTGGGATCATCGCTAGAACCAATGGTTACTAAATGTCTTTCGTTGGTGACTATGATGGCTTGGTTGCCTGTGGGTGCATTGGTTACTGCGGTAGCAACAGTATCTGGTGTGCCACCTGCTGAATCGGGCGACCATTTATAAACTTTACCATCGCCAGAAAAACAAAAGACTAAATCCTCTCCCCAGTTATCAAAAGAAAAATGCCCTGTATCAAGCGGTAAGCCAGATTGCGAACGTGCGTCGCCGTAATCTTCTACCCCCCAGTTATATGCACCATAACCTAAAGGATCGTTAGCAGCGTCATTGACGAAGCCTACAGGGGTAATATCGGTCCAGGTGTTGTCGTACAAGACATAAACTTTTTGCCTTGTGCCGACAGCGAGAACAGCATTACCAGCATTATCTGAATAAGCGTGCATCCCGATAGGTTCACCATCGAGAGCTGTGCTTCTTAATTTGGACCAGCCACCTATAGGTTTTAGGTAGCCATTTTCAAAACGAACTAAGTTTCCATCAACCCAACGGCCCTTATTGGAATAATTCGTGCCGTTGGTGACAATTCCTGCGGGTGGAGTGATAGAAACTAATGCCATACATTTATTTTACTTCTTTAAGTTTAAAGCGAGTAGATCCACATATTTTTTAACTTTGGCTACTAGCTCATCGTCTTTTGTGCTTGGTGTTAAAGCCGACACAATAGATGCGATGGCAATAACGTGTACTGCTATTTGTACGATACTAATTATAAAATCCATATTAACTTCCTATTACACCATGCTCGACAGAAGGGTTTTTTAATTCTGCGATCTGAGCATCGATACCATCTTTGTAAGATTGTACTTGATCTGCGCCTAAAGCCGATTCAACCCAGCCCTGTACATCAGATACAGTTACACTATCGTAAGCGACAAAACCAGATAAATCTGATACATCTAAACCTACAGATCCATAAACTCCTGCTGAGTATGGATTACCTTCAGCATCGACTTCAGAGTCAACGCCATTTAATCGCCAATGAACATTAAAAATTACTTTGTTTTGTCCATCGTGTTCTGGGTAGTAATCTACGTTAGATACGTCCCATTCGTAAGAAACTGCCATTATTACTGTCCTCCTTTTAATAGCTCTATTTCACTTTTGAGTGATTCGATTTGTTCTTGTTGTTCTTGTACTGCCTTGATAAGTGGTGTTACCAGTTTGCTGTAATCAACACCATAGTAATCATCATCTGAACCTGATACTACATTTGGTACTACCTCTAATACTTCTTGAGCCAACAAACCTTCGTCAGCTTTACCTGATTCTTTCCAATTATATGCAACTGGATTAAGAGCATTAATAACTTCTAAACCTCTTGCTTCACCAGTAACGTCTTTGAGTCTAGCATCCGATGTGGTGTTATAAGCTACTGCTGTATCACCATTATTTGAGATTGTTCCAATAACTGCAGTATTGGTTGCATTTGCAAATCGTACAAAACTTCCACCATTCCCTGTCGAATTTTGTAATCCCAAACAACCATAAGCACTTGTTGTAGATTTAACAGCAATAACTCCAGGTCCAATAGGGCCTGTAGTGCCTAACATTAATGTTCCACTACTATCAAGCCTCATGCGTTCTGTATCGTTTGTATAAAACGACATAGGATAAGCACCGCCACTATAAACAACTGTTGCATAAGCTGAACCAGTAAAAGCACCACCAGAAGAGTTATTTCTGCCAAAATATGAAGTGCCACCAGTATTTTGACACAAAAGAGCAGCACCATTTGTTCCAGTAGATGCTTCTATTTTTATTGCACCTACAGCATTTGTATCTTCTACTTCCAGTTTTGAAGCTGGGTTATCTGTACCAATCCCTACGTTGCCTGAGCTATCGATACGCATACGTTCTGAGCCATTGGTATAAAAAGACGCAAATCCAGTAGTAGATTGTAAATAAATACCTTCTGAACCAGCAACTGCACTGCCGTTGAACATTCCTGCACCACCTGAATCACTATATAGATAACCAGATACTCCACTATCACCATTAAATTCAACTGGGAAATTATCTCCACTTCCAGCAACTACATCTAATTTATGTGAAGGACTACTTGTACCGATACCTACCTTTTCACTATCATCAATAGTAAAAGCTGAACCTCTTGTGCCACCAGAATATGTAACCTCAAATAAATTGACACCACCATTACCACCAGAAGCGATACTTAAGCCTGTTTCTGCACCTGTTCCTACTATGTCTAGTTTGTCAGCAGGATTACTTGTACCGATACCTACGTTGCCTGAAGAGTCGATTCTGACTGTTTCATTTAATGTAAATGACGCACCATCTGTCAATCCTGTATTGTTGTAAAAAAATGTGCCACCATTATCAAAAGATACTCCAGATGCAGATGTTGCAGCAGCAATAAAACTTGTACCATTAAAATAAAAACCACCAGATGCGATTAATTGGTTATTATCTGTAGAAGTTAAAAAACCACCATCTTGTGATGCAGTTCCGACCTTAAGTTGTGTATTACTACCTTCAACATCAAGTAAAAAATCTGGACTTGTTGTACCGATACCTACTCCAGAACTGTCAAGAGCCATAAAGTCTGTACCAGCTTTAGCAATTCTTAAATTATTAACTCCGTCTGGTGAATAGATTTCAAAATCTGAATTAACTGCGTTTGAATCTTGTAATCTAATACCAGGAGCAGTTGCATCTACAATATGCAATCCTGCATTAGCGTTTTGAAATGCTGGACTTGTGGTATTAATACCTACTGAATCAGCAGAAGCATCTACAAATAAAGTATCTGTATCTACTGTTAAATCACCTGAAGCTGTAAGAGTAGTAAAAGATCCTGCTGCGGGAGTTGTCCCACCAATGACGGAACTATCAATAACTGCACCATCTAGGTTGATGGCGACCGATGTTCCTGTGGAGGAAAAGATCGCATCAACATCGTCTAAGTTTGTATTTAGTTTTGTTCCCCAGGTATCGGTTGATGCACCGACCTCTGGCTTTGTTAAGTTAAGATTTGTTGTAAATGTATCTGCCATAATTACCTATTTTGTTGTTCCGTCCAAGATGTGCTTGGATTTGCTTGTTCTGTCCAACTGCCTGTTGTGGTTAATTCTGACCAATCTTCAGAAGGTACAGTTTCATCTTCCCATTTTAAACCACCTATGATAGAAAGTGAACTTGTTTGTGCAAATGACGACTCGGCATTAAATCTAGTATTTAAGCTCGATGCCACACCAGAAGTGACGCTAATAGCCGATGCACCAGTTGTTAATTGTGTACCATTCGCTGCAATAGATGCGCTAACACTAATAGTTGCTTCACCCACATCAATCTGTGTACCAGTTGGTGATATAGAAGATGATACTGAGATTGTACTTGCACCCAGATCAATCTGTGTCCCAGCAGCACTTAAAGATGCACTTGCCGATAAATCGGCATCACCACCTAAAACGATAATACCAGCTTGCGTAGCTGATGATGTAACGCTTACCGATGATGCACCTAATTGAGTATAGTTGCCTGCTGAAGTGGTGCTTGAGGTAACGGATATGTTGGCTTCACCAACATCTATTTGTGTGCCTGTAGGGGAAACAGAAGCAGTTACTGATACGGATGATACGCCCAGCTCGTATTGTAAGTCACTCCAGTTCGACTTACCGTAACCGCCAAACCCATAACCTTGCTGGGCCATTTAATTAATCCAATGAAATAGTTACTGAACTAGCGTTGAATCTGAATACATCTCCGTTTGATACTGTTTTAGATGTGGTTAAGTCACCGTATGCAAGTAAATTACCAGCACTTGAAGCGTCAAATAAACCCATAGCAACGACTGTACCATAATCGGCTGTTGCTGTTGGGAACTCGACTGAGCCACTATTGCTGATAGATCCACTAGCTGCCGTGCCAAATGCCATTGATTGACGCACATAGCCACCGCCAGAAACTTCTGTACCACCACCTGTATCGTCTGGTGCGACAGTATAAAGAGCCACATAGATTGTTGCTGGTGCTGTATAAGATGCGCCACCAAAAACGTGGTCCAATACTTCAAGTTCTAAATAATCTGAAAATCCTGCCATAATTTGTCCTAGTTATTATTAAAATAGTATATATTCTTTTTTGCTTTTCCGTAAGTCCTTCTGCGTTGCATTAGTGATCCTTTTCCAAATTCTGCCTTCTCTTGAGCCAATCTCATTTCTTCCAATGCTTTTTCAAATTGTGCATTGAATAAACCAACCCTTTCATCTTCCATTAAGAAGATAGAAGCGTGCTTTAATGCACCATACAGATAAACGTCTGGATTGTTATTGGACACAAAGTTAGATGTGTTGGAATCCGATAATGCTGGGACTTTTTCGTAGTAAGTAAGTTGTAGGGTATATGATGTATCTGGGGTTGGTGCTAGTTCTAAAGCATCGTCCATAACAGCATAATAAACTGGCTGACCAACGACATTATCGTTCGCTCTTCTGTAAACATCTAATGATTCTAGTGATTGTTGAAATAAAGGTCTAAAGTCATTTGATGTAATCTCAACATTAATAACTTCTAACCAATCGGTTGGTAAAGACATATATTGGCTATCAGCAGTTGCTGTAGCCCTTTTAATCATTTCTTTGGTTCTTAATCTTCTATTCAGTTCGGCTTCTGTTTGGTCAATAAATAAATCCAATTGACTATCTAAATCCGATCTATTAAGAAATGATGCTATGTTAGTTTTAAGTTCTGAATATGTCATACTCTACCTTTCCAAGTTCTGAACAATTTATTATCTGGATTGTTCAACCATTTTTTCCATGCTTTCTGATCTCTAGCCCAACCTTCTCGCATGGCTCTCTGATATATTACCATAGGAACTTCAGCAACGTGTCGTAAATCTTTCCCTGGTTTTAAAGTGTCTGATAAATTTTTAACGTACTCCAATGTTGGTTGTACGTCTTGTTGGGTGTGATAAATAACTTTATCGTCCTCGGTTACAAATTCATGTGTGTAACCTGATTTATGATCTATTAGTGTTCGTTTAGCCATAAAAGGTGGGTGGGACTAAGCCCACCCGTTTATATCATTAAGATACGTTTAAGTCTGCGACAACACCGTGTGCAGCTTCGTTAGATACTTCTAAGCCGTACTCAACTACAATCATCTTGGTTTCTGCATCACCAATTGTTGCAATATCAACAGTCTGGAAGTTTCTTAGATATGCTACTTTTGCATATTCTGGATCAACCAATAGTAGAGATCTCTCTCTTGATCTGTTTGATGGTAAGATTTGTAACTCACCAAAATCAGATGAATAGATTGATACAGATGCTTCTACAGTGTTTGCATCAACAAACTGTCTTGCTTGACTTCTACCTGTGAAACCTGAAATAACTTGTTTGTTAAATGGTCCACAAATAGCTATTGATGGCTCACCGCCATTTTGGAAAGCAAGTTCTAGTACATCTTTTAGTAAATCTTCTGAAAGATCACGTTGTGTACCGTCTGTTACAGCAGCTCCATCACCACCATCAGCACCGCCAGTTCCTCTGGATTTGTTTGACTCAATCCAGTTTTCGAAACCACCAGTTACTCTAGCGACTGATGCACTACCTGTAGCTTTAGCTCCTTTTTGGCAAAGGGCTTCTTCCATATCTCTTTTTAGTGCTTTAGACATGATAGCAAGTTGATGAGCCATTTCTGATCTCTTACCTGCTGGATCTGAACTCTCTTGAGAACCAGAAACTGTTGCATCTCTTTTTGAGATCATGCAAACGTTACTTTTTCTCACAGTAGCTGTTGCTGCTGCTCTTGAAAGTTCGAAACCTTCTAATTCACCAGTTGCGACAGGTGTTGGTAATGATTCTGTTTGCCAATCAAATACCACGTTATTTACATTTCTAGTGCCGATAGAACTCATAAATGGAGTTTGCATAGGGGATATGTTGTAAATAATATTACTCAAATCCTCTCTATCAGCAGTAGCGCTATATGTATCGAAAGCGTTAGTTACTTTAGCCATTTCTTCTCCTTATTTTAATAGCTGTTCAAATAATTTTGCTGCATCCTGAGATTTCCCAGTCTGCTTCAATTTTTGACGCAATTTCTTCTCGGCTGACCGAGATGGCTTCCTAGTTGATGAACCTGGCTTTCCTGCTCTTACAGGTGCTTTCTGCGTTGGTTTTTTCTTTACGGCTTCTGCGTTTTGGCTTTGCAACCATGCAGATCGTAAACCAAGCAAAGCTCTGTAATCGTAAACTGAATCCATTTCCTCTGGGGTGTAACCCAAAGTGTTTATCCCATAATCTCTGATTGCAGCTTTTTCTTTGCTAGCAATCTTCTCGTCAGACCATTCAGGTATGATTTCCAGAAGTTTTTGTTGTCCATATTGAACAACTTGTGCAATCTGTTGTTGTTGCTGAACCAAAGCTTCCTGTTGGATTCTTTGTTGTTCAGCTTGTACAGCTTGCAACTTTTCTTTCTTCTGATCCCATACTTGTTTTTCTCTAACGTATGCGATTGGATCATCTTCACTTAGCTGTTGCCAATTCGGTTCATTCTCTAAGTCACCTTTCAGTTGTGCTTCCATTTTAGGAAGCAATTGAGAATAAACTGCATCTCTTTGAGATAGCTCAGATTGCTGTTGCTCAATCAACCTGCGTTGTTGTGACAGTTCTTGAGTTTTTCTCGTATAGTCTTGCTGCCTTGAATATCCATTTTGGAGTTCTTCGAGCGTGACCTCTTGTTCTACACCATCAACTTTAATTGTGTAAAGTTGAGGTTGCTCTACTTCCTCTTCAATTTCTTCTTCTTCAAGTTCTTCAACTTCTTCTTTATCTTCAAGAGATTCTGCAATCTCTTCAAGCTCTTCTTCCTCTACGACTTCTTCTTGGGCTTCTAATTGCTCCTCAACAGCTTGCGCTTCTTCGGGAGTTAAGAAACTTTCAAAAGATGTAGTAGTCTTTTGCATATCTGTTTGTAGTGCAATCGGTTTATCCGTTGTTGCCATATAAACTCCTTATATAGGTTGTATTAATTTTAAACTATAAATATTGTTTATGTAAGGCTATTTGACTTTTTTAAGCCTATCGGCTTGGAATTTGGTAAGCTTGCCTTTATCGACAATTATTCTTAAATGACGTTCTATTTCTGGTAATAGTAAGATTGCTTTGTGCAAATCTTCACGCATACTTACATCGTCTATATTTCTATTGTTTAACCAATGTTGAATATACTCTTGCTTTAGGTTTGCTAAAGCCAATTTAAAAACATCGCTGTTTAAAATGTTTTCTGCTTCTTGTGCGTTTGCGATATGGTTTTCTTCACTCATTTAGATTTCCCTTTTGGTTTATTTTAAACCAAAGAGAGTAAAGAGGGCAAACCTTTTGATGGTCCGATTGGTAATGCAGTGCCTGGTTGCGTATAAATTGGTTCTGGCAATATTTGTGGTGGGACTCTTATTGGATCGGCAAAAGGATCGAGAAATCTATTACCCATTAATGGATCTACCAAACCACCACCTACTGGTCCTGATTCTATTGGTAGAGGTCTTATGTCATATGACATTCCTGCTGGTCCTACGATTTGACCACCAGGACCAAAGATTTCGGTTGGTCTGATACCATCTCTAAATGGATCTATTTCTGGCGCTCTAGCTCCAGCAAATGGATCTTTTAATGGATCGTATTCTCTAAAATCTCTTGAGCCACCAACAAAAACACCATCGTCTTGTTTGTCACCAATAATATCTTCCAATCTTCCACCAGAACCTATTATTTCTCCACCTGGTCCTCTTATTTCGCTTGGTCTTATACCATCTCTGAATGGATCTATTTCTGGCGCTCTAAATCTATCAAATGGATCAAATGCACCCCCACCAAGCATTTCAGATGGATCACGATAGCCACCAATGCTTGCGTCTATTCCAGGGAAAAGTTGTGTGACTGGTGCAGATGGTACTTGTGCTTGTGGTTGTCTTGTAACTGGACCACCCATTGGTTGTTCTAGTGAGAACTCCATGCCTGGTTGTACTACTTGTTCAAATGGCATACCGCCAGCAATTGATCTGGCATAGTCAAAAGCCGACTGTCCGATTGGTGCGCCACCGCCTAACAATCCTCCGCCCATGCTTGGCATATTGTAAAAACCTTGTGGTGGAATTTGTGGTCCTTGTTGTTGTCCCACGCCATAACCAGTAACAAAAGGAGCAACACTACCTAGTAATCCACCTAAACCGCTTAGACCACCAACAGCTCCTAATGCGCTTGAACCTAAACCGCCCAATGCTCCTAAACCGCTTCCTAAAGCAGAACCTATAGTTCCTAAACCGCTTCCTATGGCAGAACCTGCTGCGCCTAAACCACCTGTAATTGCTGAACCAACTCCAGGTATAAACAAACTACCTAATAGGGCTGCTGTTTTTGGATTGTCTTTAATGCTGCCAACAAGACCTTTACCACTAGGATCAATACCTAGTATGTCGTCAAAGATTTTTCCGCCTATTTTTTTTAAACTCATCTAACTAAAACTTTGTCTAATTTTTCCTCTAGTCTATCAAATCTATCGAGAATTTGCGATACATCGTCTTTTAATTCTTCTTTGGTAGCATACTTGGTTGGGATCTCTTCACGAGTTTTGTTTAATAAAATATCCAATCGTTTTGCTTCTGCGAAGTTTTGTCTAATACCATACAAGATTGGAGCAAGTACCAAGGTGATAAATATGTTCCAAAATAAGTAAGGTGTCAGTTCCATTAATAACTCCAAATATATGGTCTTATCTTACCATTTTTATCACC
>Ga0209951_1000102_pt1 | contig 19510 bp, 8 predicted proteins | sample SalPon2_A_H2O_MG_2_FD_185725 | JGI IMG/M metagenome (GOLD analysis project Ga0209951, IMG submission 185725) | Salt pond water microbial communities from South San Francisco under conditions of wetland restoration - Salt Pond MetaG SF2_A_H2O_MG... ...
GCAAAATAAAGAGGACTTTAAAATGGAGCTTTCTAATTACGATGGCCCTTGGCCCAGTAATAATGAACCTAATGATGCAGATCGTATAATATCCTTAGATTCTAGAGGTTTGCCTACTAATGAGGGTAGTAATGATACAGTGCGTGTTGGAAGTTCAACTAGAGATAAAGATTTTTCATCTTGGAATTCTCAGAATAGGCAGCTTCAAACCGAAGAGGAAGCTACTCCTATCACCCACATAATTCAGAACCCTAATGTATCAGATGTATTTATTACATTAAAAATTAACAGCCTTTTCGATACTGTGGAGAAGCAGTATGGAAGCGATGCTAAACACTTCAAATTGGGAGATAAATTACCCGCTATATTAAATGTTGAAGTTGAAGTTGGTAAAGTCTTAGGGGATGGAAGTCTTAGACCTAGTGATACAAGGGTTTATAGAATAGCAGCTCTTATTGAAAGTCCAACCTTACTAGATATAGGTAATCCAGACGCTTTAGCGCAACCCAAACAATACAAACATGTAAGAGATTTAAATAATGGAGGAGTTATAGCTGATGTTTCTCAATCTTTTTCACTACCTAGTGTCTACAGTGTTTCAAACAGCAATGTTAATTCTTCCGTTGAAAAAAGATACATAAAAGTTTCTAAGCTTTCTACTGAGACTTTTTCTGTTTTAATTTCGAAAGATGTATCTTTATATAAAGTTACAGAAATTATTCCAGTAAATTTAACTTACCCATTTTCAGCTATAATAGGTACAAAAATAGATTCAAAAAGTTTTTCATCTATCCCCCAAAGGACTTTTGATTCTAGATTGAAATTAATAAAAATACCTAACAATTATTATCCTACACAAAATACAGGGTCGAGAAAAGATAAAAGGTATTTCAATACGGTTTCTGAATTCACAAGCTCTGAAGAGGAAAATAAAAAAATATATAAAGGAGACTGGAATGGAGGTTTTAAAATTGGATGGACTGATAACCCCGCTTGGATATTATATGATTTATTAACAAACCCTAGATATGGCTTAGGTCAATACATAGAACCTCAAGACATAAATAAATGGGAGCTTTATAAAATAGGAAGGTTTTGCGATGCTGTTGATTCTAATGGGGTTTTTGAGGGTGTGCCTGATGGCAGGGGAGGATTAGAGCCTCGATATTCATGCAATATAATATTTCAAAGTGATGAAAAAGTATTTGATTCAATTCAATTAATTTCAAAACTATTTAGAGGCCACACATTCTTTAGATCCTCAGAGGTATCTTTTTCAGACGAAAGAATCAAATCGGCAATAGCTACATTCAACAATAATAATGTAAAAGATGGAGTATTTAGTTACTCAACACTTAGGAGAGATCAGCAATTTAATACTGTAGAAGTTTCTTATTTAGATAGATTTGAGAATTTCTCTCCGAAAGTAGAAACTGTAGAAGATGAAGAAGATATACGTAGTCGAGGAGTGTTCAAAAAGAGGATAGATGGCTTGGGTGTTACTTCAAGAGCTATGGCAAGAAGAATGGCTCAACATCTCATATATAGAACAATCAAAGAGAATCAAAGAGTAGTTTTCACTTCTGGTTTAGAAGCTTTACTTTGTCAACCCGGTGATCTGATTATTGTTGACGATGATCTTAAGAATGAAAAATCAAACTTTGGTAAGATTTTGGAGGTAGACGTTGATACTGAATTTATAAGGCTTAGTGGCCCTTATAGCTCTTCATCTATGCAAGGGACTTTAACAGTTTATAACCCTACTGGTGAAGACTCTATTAGTGATTTAAATGATAAGTCAGTATTAAAAAGATTTAGGGCGGAAAGTTTTTCTGTTACGCAAAGTTTTGAAACGGACTTTGATATTTACACAGGTTTGTATGAGTTCTCTGGATATACTGAAGGTTTTGATACTACAGAAGATACTGATCTATACGAGCAATATGCTTTATATACAGGTACTGGAGACAACATCTTATATTTTAATAATGACTACACAGGTTGGATATTTGCGACAGGTTTAAATGAGAGTGATGATCATTACATTGCTCAAGATACAGGTATTGAAAACTTAACAGAACTAAATACTGGCAAACTTGTTAATTATGATACTTCTGCCGCAAACAAAAGAGATACTACAGAATTTAATATATCAGGTTATATTAGCGGAGATTTAAATCCATTAAATAGTAGGGGTATATTAGAATCTGAAATAGCATTGAATTCAGAACCTCACATTGTAACCTTGACCGCCTCAGTAGTAAATTCAACAGGTGATGGCTCTTATGTTAGCGGTGTCGATGCGGCTCAATATTTGCCATTTATTAAATTAGGTAGTCCATATAGATTTGATTTAAAAAATGCTGACAATATACTCTATAAAATAGAATCTATAAAAGAGAATAGCCCTAATGAATATTTAGTTGCAGCTAGTAAATTTGAAACTGGCAAGTTTTCTCTTATAGAAAACGACATCTCTCTTGAGAGGGAAGAGAATACATTTGATTATAATGTAGCTACACAGATAGGAGATACTACTTATATTACTTTAAGTAGCCCAGAAAATTTAACAATAAGTACAGGTCAAGGAACAGAAGCTGACACTATTTATATTAGTGGTGATTGGGATAATGTGACAAATAATTATGGATACGAAACTATATTACGATTCCCCAACAAAAGCTCTCAAACTTCAGGGGTGAATGAAGATGTAACATCAGTGGTTTTTGATAACTTATCTGCTGTTGGAAATTACTCTTTAAGTGTAAAAGCTTTGGGAGATACTTCAACAGTTAACAAATACTTGGATTCAGACTTTTCCACGGTTAGATCTTTTATATTGTATGACAAGGTTGATGACTTTGATAAATCTTTCACAAAAATAATAACGTTTAGGTAAAATGGCTTACAATTACAGCGGCGAAGGGGAAATATATAACACTGGACTATTTGAATTTGAGTCTGTATTCACTGTAGATGAATCAGATTTGAATTCTGTAGCTAGTGGTAGTGGAGTGCATTTAAATAGGGCTGTAGAAATAGATTTGGGTATTCTTGATAGATCTAGTGGAGATGTCTCGACCCAGCCAGATTTCCTAGATAATTCATATGTTCAAAAAATAGATGTAGACATATTAGACATAACTGGGGGAGTTAAGTATTCTGATTTTTTAGTTGATTACAAAAGTAATTTTTTAGCTTTTACTGAATATGATAACTTTAAAGTATTTGGTGATTATGCCAAACATTTTGGGGTAAAAATTAAATTAGAAGATAGGAATTCTGGAGTACATACTTCTGAATTTTACTTTTATGGTAATGAGCCAATTATAAGTGGTATCGCTGTCCAAGACTCTACGGGGACAACTTCTCACACAGGATCTCTAAGTTCTAAAACTGCCGTAAATTCAACTGGTCAAACAGGAGCTTTGACTACTACGGTAACATTCCTTAATGATACTAATTACATCTCTTTCGATAGGTTAGATATTTATTATACTGATACTTCTGATTTTGACTTAAACTTAAATCCTCAACCAGCTTTTTCTAGGAACTTAACCAATAATAATACCCAATCTTTTGATCTTAATGAGGGGGATTTACCGAATGGAGAGGCTGTATATTTACATTATGTGCCTTATGGTAACTTAGGTTCTGGAGATTCTTGGTCAGTTGGTCCTTATACCTTTGCTGATAATCCTATAACTGATGAGAACTTCTTAACAACTGACGATACTGGTATTTTCCTCACTGGTGTCACCAGCGGTGACATTACAGGAGCGTTAGGTTACACCCCTCTTTCTTCGGAAACCGACGATCAAACACTTGATGAAGTTCTCACCCAAGGGAACACCTCACAGAGTGGAATTACCGTTGGTTCCTCTACTATTAGTGGAGACTTAGACGTTAGTGGCGCTCTTACGGTTACCAATGATGATACTGGAGTATCTGATATATTTTCGGTTGACGGTGTCAACGGTCGTTTATTCGGGGTGACTGATGAAGTCACAGGCACCATCTTCTCTGTTAATGATGCCGCTGGTCTCCCAATCCTAGAAGTGGAATCAACTTCTACTTATGATAAAATTACAATTGGAGAATATGGCACAGACGCATTAGTTATTAGTGGGACGAATAGTGCGATCTTTAATGTAGACGTTGATATTACTGGTGGGTTGGATGTCACAGGAGACATCACGATGGCGGGTAATACGGTCCTTACTGGTATCACCAGCAGTGATGTTACTGATGCTTTAGGTTACACACCAGTAGATGTTAACGATACAGGCGACTTTGTGACTAGTTCAGAGACGGGTAGTTTTCTTACTGCTCATCCAAGTATCGCAGCAGCGAGTAGTAGCGACAACAGTGCGAGAACGTATATTCAAGACGTTCTACTTGATAGTTTTGGTCACGTTACAGGTTTGAACACCTCTTCTGAGTCCACAGATCCGAATTACTATCTTACGGGAGTTTCCAAAGCTGGTAACGTATTTACCTTTGAAGTTGATGGCGCTACAAATCCAACTTATACCCTCACAAGCGGTGACATCACGGGCGCATTAGGTTTCTCACCTATCTCTACAGAGACTGACAGTCAAGATCTTGATAGCGTACTCGGTTATGGAAATAGCTCTGAGTTGGGAATTATCGTTGGCGATATCAGTGGTACATCACTTGACATCACTACTGACGTTACTGTTACAGGAGACGTTGAGGCTGACGAATTTATCGGCGACTTACGAGGAGCTGTATCATTCAGAGCAAAGGCTGGAGAAGCATTATCTGCTGGAGAAGTCGTTTATATTTCGGGTATTGATGGAAACACTACGGTTGTAGCAAAAGCTGACGCAAATGATCCAAACAAGATGCCAGCATTTGGGGTTTCAAAAGAAACAGTAAACGCTAACGCGAACGTTCGGGTTGTCAATTTTGGTTCTATTACTAATTTAGATACAAGCAATTATTCTGAAGGCGACGAATTATTTGTTAGTGATATAGCTGGTCAACTAACTGGTATTGCACCTACTGGAGAAGCTTCCGCTCTTCAGAAGATGGCTAAAGTGACGAGGTCAGACAACTCTGCTGGTTCTATTACCGTAATGGGTGCTGGTCGCTCCAACGCCGTTCCCAACCTAAACGAAGGTCGTTTATTTGTTGGTAATTCTAGTAATGAGGCTGTAGCAGATGGTACTGTTTTTGTTGATATTGCTAATAGTAGGGTTGGTATTGGAACAACTGATCCGTCAGCTCAACTTACGATAAGTAAAAATTCATCATCGACTTATACTTCTAGTGATGCTGGGACAGCGACTGGAGATTTGGTTCTGCAAAACAATAATCAAACTGTAAACAATTTCAATAGAATATCATTCCAAACACCTTCTGCTAATTCTGGTGGAAATATATTGGATGCTGCTAGAATAACAGCTATTTATTCTGATCATGGAGGAGCTAACCCATCTGCACATCTATCTTTTGAAACGAAAGAGGACGCTGGTACGATGTATGAGCGAATGCGGATTGATTCTGACGGTAACGTTGGTATAGGAACGACTAGTCCGAGTAGAAAATTTGAAGTCCACGAAGGGAATGTCTATTTAAAAGTGGGGGCGCAATCAGGCTTCGCAGATGTTTACGGCCCTATTTTAACTACCAACTCAAACTCTATAGTTGCGCCTGAAAGAGTATATCTAGCAGCTAGCCAAGCATACATCCGTAGAGAAAATATAGGTGGCCAAGGTCTTACACTTCATGGGGACACTTTCTCTAGGTTCACTTACTATAACGGTAGTGGTACTGTAGAAGCTCTACGAATCGACAATGCTGGCAACGTTGGTATAGGAACAACGACTCCAAGAAGTAGCTTGGATATTGGGGATAGTGATTTATACATAGGTAATCACCCAACGACAAGGAAGATCTATTTTGGAGGTACAGCTAACTACTTTACAAGGGGAGCCATCCATACTACTCAGACTAATTTAGGGTTATACAATGACTACGCTACTGGGTATATTACCCTTAATACAAACTCAGGAGAAGCAGTTAGAGTCGATGAAGACGGCAACGTTGGTATAGGAACAACTAGTCCAAGCGCACCTCTAGATATCTCATCTAGTGCGACAGGAGGGACTACTATCGAGTTAGATAACACATCTACAGGAGGACGTAATTGGACTCTATACTCTTCTGGATCGGGAAATAGTTTCGGCGCTGGTAAGTTTGCTTTGTACGATGCAGATGCAGCAAGTGTGAGAATGCTTGTCGATACGTCTGGCAACGTTGGTATCGGAACGACTAGTCCTGATAACAGGTTGGAAGTGGTGGGTCCATACGCAGCTACACCTCTTAAAGTTCTAAGGCATGGTGATTACGGGAATGTTATACAAATAGGGAGAAACGGTGTTAGTGAAACAGCTAATATAGGTTATCCAGCAGATTCTACCATCAATTTTTCTACAGCGGGTAGTGAAAGAGTGCGCATTAATTCCTCTGGCAACGTTGGTATAGGAACAACTAGTCCTAGCAATGCCTTAGAAATTTCTAATGCATCTTTCGCTGATCAATTAAGAGTATTAAGACCGCAGAATACAGAGGGTGGTATCGCAGGAATAATTAATATAGCAGGTTTCAATTCAGCTTCCGTAGTTAAAGATTATGCGAGAATTGGAGTAATCATAGATGATAATACTAACGCAACAGAAGACGGATCTTTAGTATTACAAACTATTACAAATGGAACTAATACTGAAAAAGTTCGTATTAATGCATCTGGTAACGTTGGTATAGGAACAACGAGTCCAGCAGAGAAACTACACGTAGGTGGGGACATCAGAGTAGGTAATGGCGGCTCTAGCGAATATAATCACGTTAATTTTACTAGAGCAGGTGGCTCTAACGTAGGAGCTATTGGTTGGCATAGTGACAATAATTTTTATGTAGGAGGTCATCCTTCTTATGGGCCAACTGCTGGCAACATAGTAAGAGTTTATGGGTTCGGTAGTGATATACGTTTAGGGGATAACACAAATGGAGATGTATTAACTGTAGACGCTACTAACGGCAACGTTGGTATAGGAGATACAACACCATCTTATAAGTTGGATGTTGCTGGTGATATTAGAGCGACTGGAGATCTTAGAGCAGACGATGATATATTTATTGCAGGTAATACATTAAGGTTCACGAATGATGCGGCATCTGCTTACATTCAATCTGTAGATACACTATACATAGAAGCTGATTCAAATATCAACGATACAGGTGGTAAGCCGATCATCTTTAGAACTGCCGGCACAACAAAGATGACGATTGCTGGAGATGGTGATGTTACAATCGACAACGACTTAATCGTATCAGGCGACCTTACAGTCAACGGAACCACGACAACTATCAACAGCACAACTGTTCAAGTTGACGATAAAAACATTGAGCTAGGTAGTGTCGCTTCTCCTACTGACACTACCGCTGATGGTGGTGGTATCACACTGAAAGGTGCTACAGACAAAACAATCAATTGGGTCAACTCAACTAGCTCTTGGACATCTAATCAAACTTTCTCAGCACCGAACTTAACATTAACAAACTTATCAACATATAGTGGATCAGATATCACTGCTTTAATGATTTCTGGTGGTAATATTGTTGGTAAGAGAGCTTTAGGGACTGCTGCGTTTAGTGCTACAAGTGATTTCGCTACAGCATCTCATAACCATACTCTTGATTCTCTTAGTAATACGACTATCACTTCGAACACTTCTGGCGAGATTCTCAAATGGAATGGTTCAGCATGGATTAACAATACCCTTGCTGAAGCGGGTATCGCTGCGGCAGGTGACGAAAACATCATTGATGGTGCAACATCTATTTGGAATGCTGATGGCGATGGCGATGTATTTACTTACAATGATTCAAACCCAACACATAATAGTAAAGGTACTGGAGCTGTAATTTATATTCGTGGTGATGGGTCTAATGATGGTGGGCTTGTAAGAGCAGGTATATTCACATCCGATCATGTTTCTACTGCTAATGGTTATTATGTTGGAACCCTTTTGGGGACAACTAATTCTACGACTACTCAGGTAATCAATAATTCTGGTGAGTGGACAGGGGCTGTAATATCTTCAGCAAAACTTGATGCTGATACAGCTCATCTTTCTGGAACTCAAACATTTAGTGGGGCTAAGACATTTTCTGTTAATCCTAAAATATCGCATACTGGTAATATTTCTTTTGCGATGGATAAGAGTGATGCTACTACGACTACAAATTTAGTATCTTATGTTAGTTTCCAAGCTGGTGGTTCGGAAGTAGGTTGGTTTGGTTTTGGGAGTAATGGCTCTTCAGATCTTACATTAAGAAATACAAATGGAAAGGTCGTTCTTAATGGTTCGTCTGGGTCTGATTTAGGCACAGTTGTTTCTGGAACATGGAATGGTAGCGTTATTGCTTCTGCTTACTTAGATTCAGATACCGCACACCTTTCTGGAACTCAGACGTTTAGCGGGGCTAAGACATTTAGTAGTGCATCAAAGTTTGCTAGTTTATGGAGTAGTTCTACTATAGAATCAAACTCTTTTTATGTTCAAAACAGCACAGATGGTTTCGCTTTTGGTGTAGGTACTAGTATTTCAACTTGGTTTAGTTGGGATAATAATGCTGGATTAAAAAGAGCAATAGATGTTTGGAATGATGGTAGTAAAATTCTTTTGGGGAATGGTGGCCATGATGTAGAAGTATCAAATGATTTACTTGTATCGCAATACATATCTCATACTGGTGATACAGATACATTTATTAGATTCCAACCTAATGATGTTAACTTAACTGCTGCGGGGCAAAACCTACTTCGTGTTGATGGAAATTCAACACAAAAGACTGTTGTAGTTAACGAGGTTGGGATTGATGCAGATTTTAGAGTTGAGTCTAGTGGAGAAGCTAATGCGCTGTTCGTAAGAGGTTCTGACGGCAACGTTGGTATAGGAACAACTAATCCTGCTGCTAAACTACACGTATACAACAGCGCAGGAGGGGACGCAACCGACAAAGCGGGGATGTTATCAGAGGCGGTAATGAAACTGCAACCTCATGCTAGCAATTCAACCAATATGCTATTCGCTCAAGTTAATAGCGGAAATGGTATTGGTATACAGGTCACCAATGGTCCTGCGACTGCAAACTGGGATATAGCATTGAGTCCCTTTGGAGGCAACGTTGGTATAGGAGATACATCACCATCTTATAAACTAGACGTTGCTGGTACATTTAGGTCAACTGGTATAGCAAATTTGAATTCAGGTGCTATTGTTACAAGCGGTGGTATTTCAATTAATAGTGGTGATCTTACTGTTTCATCTGGAGATGTGGTTATTACTGATGGTGTTTTACAAGGACCTTCGCGATTCATCATTGATCCATCTCCGTATGAATCTCCTTATACTTCTCCACTCAATAATTCTCCACAATCAACAGGAGAGATTATTATTCGAGGAGATCTTGAAGTTGAAGGTCACCTTGCAGCTACAACTAAATCGTTTTTAGTAGACAACCCCAGAACTGGAGGAAAGCTTCAGTATGGTGTGGTTGAGAGTGATGAACATGGTGTATATGTTCGAGGAAAGACAGATCAAAATATGGTTGAACTCCCAGAGGAATGGGAATGGTTAGTTGATGAAGATAGTGTTACTGTTCAACTCACATCAATTGGTCAAATGCAAAGTCTGTTTGTTATTGAACAAAATAACAAATATATAACAGTAGGTGGATTAGCTCATAATGGTCAATATAATTATGTGATATATGGAACTCGTAAAGATGTTGATCCACTTGAAAAACATTTATAATAAAATTATGTTCGAAAATAGAAGTTATTTAATCTTTAATATGTCGGAAGTCGATTTGATTGACTTTAATAACGTGCTGGAAACGTCAACGGAAACGCTGCGCTTATCAGTAGATGAAACAAAATCGTTTGTAAAATGGGAGGGTGAAACTCCATCTTTTGTTTCTGATTTGACAGATACTGAAGGGCCATACTCCCACAGTCAAATCCTTGAGATTCTTTCTGAAGAAGCGTGGACTCCTACAGGTCAAATGGAAGAATAGATTATGGCATTATCCCACTCACCAAAAATTGTAACTGATGGTTTGGTTCTCTGCTTAGACGCAGGGGATGGTAAGTCGTATTCTGGTAGTGGGACGACTTGGACGGATAGGAGTGGGAATGGCTATAATGGTACTCTAACAAATGGACCTACTTTTGATTCTGCAAATGGTGGAGGTTTAACTTTTGATGAAACCAATGATTATATAAACTTTGGTGATGCTACAGATACTAATTTTGGTAGTGATAATTTTACGATAGAGTGCGTAGCTTACATAGACCCCAATGTTAGTAATAATACTTATAAAGGCATAGTGGTAAAAAAAGGAGCAGGAGCTGCAAATGCTGGCTACGGTATTTATTACAATACTTCCCAAGAAAAGTTTTTGTGGTCAACCGCTGACGGGTCTTCCTATTCAGAACGCTTCTCAACAAATACATGGTCAAGTATAGAAAATAGTTACGCTAACATTGTAATGGTCAGGGATAGTGCAGCAACAAACAATGGTCATTTTTATATAAATGGTGTATATGAATCTTTAGCTTCTACCGCTAGTGTGCTAGACGTAGACAATACGTCTAATTTGGTAGTTGGTGCATCTAGTACTCTTTATTCTCCATATTACCTTAAAGGTAAGGTTTCACAGGTAAAATTATATAATAGAGCTTTAACAGCCTCAGAAGTCCTCCAAAACTATAACGCCACAAAAGGTAGATTCTCATAATTATGGCTACATCATATTCACCAAAAATAATAACAGATGGGTTGGTTCTTTGCTTAGATGCGGGGGATAGTAAGTCGTATGGGGGTAGTGGGACAACTTGGACAGATAGGAGCGGGCAAGGTAATAATGGAACATTAACGAATGGTCCTACTTTTAATAGTGGTAATGGAGGTTATATTACTTTTGCAGGAGATGATGATCATATACCTTTTACCTGTGATGATTTCGGAACAGATAATACTGTAGAGATGTGGGCTAGATGGCATGGTACGGGGAATCGTATGTTTTGTGCTTGGAGTTCTTGTTACGACATTTGGACTATAGATGGTGATTTAGGTTTTAATACTTGCGGTGGAGATATTTATGGATTTAGTGCATCTAGTCTAGCTAATATTTGGCATCATTTTGTGTTTGTATTTAAACAACAAATACAAGATAATAGTATCTATATTAATGGTGTATCTCAAACATTGAGTAAAAAAAGAGGCAATACAAACTTAACCTCAAATAGATCTTTTAGCACAAATTTCCGTCTTGGGGGTTGGACAGGTGGTAGTTACTATTACGATGGAGATATGGCGATAGCTAAAGTATATGATAGAGCCTTAACAGCAGCAGAAGTCCTTCAAAACTATAACGCAACGAAAGGAAGATTCGGACTATGAGTGCACATGCAAACCCAGATATTGTTACAAATGGTTTAGTATTCGGCTTTGATACGGGGTATCCTTTTGTATCTGAAAGCCATGAAACTTTTAGATATAATAGAGGAGAGCCAACTACTACATTTGATATCGGTACAATGGTACCTACTAGTCTAAATACTTACTTTACTAGTAATTCTGTTTATCAAAATAATTTGCATGGAACTGCCTGGGATTGGTCCTATTATCCTAATTCTAATATAAGTACTGAAGGAGGAATGGAGTGGGTCCCTAACTACGAGGGCCCCGGGTTTACAGGAGCCTGGAAAATGAAAAAGAGAGCTGGTGGAAATAGTGAAAGTAATTTTTCAGGAATAGCACCAGGAACTATAGATAGCAGCAAAACTTATACAGTTTCGGTATGGTGTAAAACTGATCAGGCTACTATGGCTAGAATACATCTCAATACTACCAAAAGTGGTTCAAGCTATTGGGGTTATGCAAGCGGCTATCATTCAGGAGGTGGAGATTGGGAAAGATTATCTGTAACAATACCTGCAGGAGCAGGAAACACATCTCTCAACACAATAAGATGTCAATGTTTGGGTACTAATACTAATGCAGATGCATATTGGAGAGATTATCAAGTGGAAGAAAGAGGCCATGCAACTCCTTTCATATTAGGTGGAACCAGATCGTCTACAGGTTCACTTATAGATCTAACTGGAACAAATGATATAGATGTATCAGACGTATCATTTGACAGTAATGCACAAATGACTTTTGATGGGACGGATGATTATGTTAGTGCTGCATCATTCGATATGGGAACCCCTACTGCGATAACATTAGAATGTATTATTAGATTTAACGGCTCTTTAGATAGTGCTGATAGGAAGGTGATGCATTATAATAAATCAGGAGGAACCAACGCCGTTTTTCAACTAAGAAAAGGCTACTCTGCTTCTAGATTAATGTACCAAGCTCATAACGGGAGTCAGTGGTATACGATGACAGATACTGACGCTATAGAATCTGATACTTGGGCGCATTTTATAATCACACATTCTGGGACATCTGCTATAATGTATAAAAATGGAGTTCAGTCAGCAACAGCGACAATGGGTAATTTGGAATGGACGAATGCTAATAATCTCTTAATAGGGTATAGGGCTAACTCTGAATATTGGAAAGGGGATATTCCTACTATGAAAATATATAACAGAGCCTTAACAGCAGCAGAAGTTCGACAAAACTACAACGCAACAAAATCGAGGTTCGTATAATTGTAATATTCAATAAAAGTATAAATAACAAAAATGGCTAATATATTAACACACCCAACAAACGGAGCAATTTATTTTGATGACAGCGCCGCGGGTAGTACAACTATACCTGCATTAACTGGAGATGCTGTTAGTTTGAATTACGACGGAAGTGCAGGATTAAACATTACTAGCTATAATACAACTTCAACAGATAGGTTCAGTATCGATGGAGAAAGCGGAAGGTTGTTTAGTGTTAATGATAGTTTAACGGGTACAATTTTTAGTGTTAATGATGCTGCAGGATTACCTGTTATTGAAGTTGAAAGTACTTCATCTACTGATACTATTACAATGGGAACGTATGCTTCCAATGCTTTAGTGGTTGCAGGTGATAGAGTTGGTATCGGAACAGCTTCTCCAAGTTCTTCATACAAACTCGATGTTGTAGGATCAATTCAAGCATCTTCTAATATTCACGCAAATGGTAATATTTCTGCTACTGGTAATTTTGAATCATTCGGATCTTTTAGTATTACTACTATTGATGCAGCTACTGGTGACTTAGATAAATTTTTAGTTAGTGATGGAGGAACTATTAAGTATAGGACAGGAGCGCAAGTTCTTAGCGATATTGGAGCGCTTTCTTCAGAAACAGTCACGAGTTTAGCGTTAACTTCTGGCTCTTTGGTTTATACTGATGAAAATGGCACAGATACTTCAATTTCCCTTGCAGCTTATTTAGATGAAGATTCTAGATCTATTGCTTCTGGTTCTTTGAATAGCTCTACAGGAATTGTTACATTTACAAGAGACGATTCAACTACATTTACGTTAGATCTTGGGCCTCTCCTTGATGATACTAACCTTGTTACTTCGGTAGCAGGAAAAAGCGGAGTTGTAACTTTAGTCAAAGGTGACGTTGGTTTAGGTAATGTTACCAATGAAAGTAAGGCTACGATGTTCACTAGCCCTAGCTTTACAGGTGATGTTGTCATTACAGATGACACTTTTCCTTTCATAAAGTCTTCAACTAATGCAGTAGGTGCTGGAATTAAATTTAGTGATCAAACGTCAGGTTACACGCAACAAGGAACCTTAACATTCCGACATTCCGACTCTCAATCTTATGGTTCTGGCGCTTCGTTTGAGTTCGCTACAACAGAAGGCACATGTACTATTCTTGCTGATGGTAAGTTGATGTATGGTGAGGGAATCTACTCTAAACCTGCATCTGGAACAGGGGCTGGAACAAGAAAAGATTCTAATTGGGATACAGCTTATAGCCACGTTTCAACTACCAACAATCCTCATAGTGTTACGGCATCGCAAGTTGGAGCATATACTTCTGGTCAAACGGATACTTTGTTGGCTGGTAAGTCTCCTACTGCTGGTTCAACTAGCCTCACCACCGCTGGGGTATTAACTGTTGATCAGTTAAACATGAGAGATGCAGGTGACTATATTACCTTTTATGGAGACGACAGTGCATACCACGCGATTGGAGCTAGAAATTCCGCAGCTGGTGCTGCTGATGATATCCGAATTAATAGCTACGGAGCTGTTTATGTTAACTTAGATAGTAATAGTAATAATGGTGGAGGGGCGAACTTCCAAATTGGAAGACATGGAGGACAAATTAACAGTGGAACTATTAGTGATTGGCTATTTACAGTTGATGGTGAAAATGGCAACGTTGGTATAGGAACAACTAGTCCATCGCACAAGTTAGAAGTAGGGTTAACTAGCTCTGTTGCTTTAGCTAATCAGCCCGCAGAACCTTTATTTGTTAGTAATGACGGTAATAGCGTAGATGGTAGAGTATTTATATCAGTAAAACATGATGCAGTTAATACTGCTTCAGCTGTAGGAGCTGGATTCAAAATGACAGCGGCAGCGGTTACTAGTGGGACTGCATCTTACGATGATTCATTAATATTTTTAAGGTCAGCGGGTACAAGTAATGTTACTGTTCACTCTGCTCCAAGAAACATTCAATTTTACGTAGATAACCACGATACAAATGCTGGTAGTGGAGCCAATTATAATGATTTAGGTGATCTCGCATTGACGATAGGAGAAGATACTAACGCAACTTTTGCAGGTAAGATAACATCTGGCAATGATATTGTTAATGCAACAGCTGGAGTTTATACTTGGGTTGGAGATACAGATACTTATATACAACGATCTGCTGGCAATGAAATAACTATTAAAACAGGAGCTTCAAATGCACTTGTTTTGGATTCTAGTCAGAATGCGACATTTGGAGGTAATATTATAGCTAGCGGTGCTGTTTACCCTGCTACAAATGCAGCAGCTAGTTTGGGTTTAAGTAATAAGCAATGGGCTGGGTTAGACTTAAGTTCTAGTTCTGCTATTACTTGGGGAAATGGAGATGCTGAAATAATAGAAGGAGAGACTAACAATTATAGTTTAACATTTAAAACTTATGACGGAAGTAGTAACTCAGCCGCTTTAAGATTAGATGGAGACAATACGGCAACTTTCACAGGTAGTATAATAGTTTCTGGGACAGTAGATGGTCGTGATGTAGCTGCAGACGGTACTAAACTAGATGGTATTTCAGCTGGTGCTAATAATTACTCACACCCAACACATGCTGGTGATGATATTAGTATCGATACTGGAGCACTTACGGGTGCGACAGTTATCTCTGACCTTGATTTCAATATTACAACTAATACATTAGGCCACGTTACTGATGCCAACGGAACTGTTTCAACACGGACATTAACCGCAGCAAACCTTGGTATCTCTGCACCGAATGCTCCAACAAGTGTAAGCGCATCTATTGTCGGAGAAACAATTGATCTTACCTTTAATGCTTCAAGTACATCTAATATTGATGCTTATCTTGTTTATAGTTCTGTTGATGGTAGTGATTATGGATTGATTCAGATTATTCCTCCTGATGACTTCTCTGCAACAATGAGTGTTATTGATAGCGCATTTACTGTCACAGGTACTCAAGCATATCGTGTATATGCAATGAAGTATGGCATTCTTTCAAGTGCTGGTACAGCGAGTGTTTCATACACAGTAAGTTCTGCGGAACCCACTGATATGAGTGTAGTTAATTTAAATAATGCTTATTTTGTTCAATGGAATCCTCCAAGCGCAAATGAGAGATTCGTTAGTGCATACAATGTATACAAACATGAAGCGGCTACAAGCGGATCTCTTTCACGTTCTTCAGCATCATTAATTTACTCTGGACTTAATACAAACTTTATGTATCAAATTAGCGGAAATAATAATAGCAATTACCATCAATTCTGGGTAGAAACAACAATAGCATAATATGGACGAAGATTTAGAACATTGGGAATGGATCAGAGATCAAAGGACTGAAGATTTAGCTCTTGAAATGGAGAGAGGTGAGGATGATGCGCTTATCAAAATTTTAAAAGAAAATTTAGAAGAGGCTAGTTTAAAAGTAGAAGAATTGACTAATGAGTAGTTTAAAGCAACAAACCTTAGCGAGGAGTAAAATTCTATCTATTACTGGTGCATCAATGACAGATAGCTCAAGCAATTCAAAATGGGGATTATATCCCGTTTTTAAAGGAGGAGTATCCAATGTAACTGTAAGAAGCGGTAGTGGAGACTATGATGGTGGTGATCGTGTAATTGGTTATCCTAGTGGTTATGAAGTTGATGGAGATCTTTTGTTTACTGCAGGTTGGGGTGATGGCTTTGCAGTTAGACGTTTAAATAACGATGGAACGCTAAGTAGGATTTATTATGAAAGCCAATTTTTATACAGAGATACTGGCAGCACATATAACCATATGATGAATGTTGCTATCGATACTACGAATAAGTTAGGGGTAGTAATGACTTATAATGTCGATGGTTATACGACATTTGATTATAGCGGATGTGTAGATGGTGGGACAACATTTGTTAAAGACGCAAGACCAACACACACCAATCCTCAGAGGTTTATTCAGGCAGAAGGTTTAAATATTTCTAGCGCGGGTTTATACTATCAATCTGGTATGGTAGCTGCTGGTGAATGGATTTATGTTGGAGAATATGATGCCCGTCATTATAAGAGAGTCGTTAGAAGGAACTTAAATACAGATGCAGAAGAGGTTATTGGCAATAGCTCTGGAACGGCTGATCTATATTCTGGTAGCGCTACAATTGATAGAAGCGGTTATCGGTATACTCTTCATTATGATGAGATCAATGATAGAGTTTTCTATTTCTCTTATTATAATGGCAATTTTATTGTAGTTTTAGATGCCAGCACATCTACTCCTGAATTACTTTGGTGCGATATTGCTGATGCTGGTAATGGAGATGACGGGTATGATATGGGATTATTTATTCCAGATCCTACGAATAGCCCTAATAGAATGTGGGTTACTGGATCAAATAGATTTTTGGATGTTGATATTACTCCATGTTTTACAGGTTCTGCCCCTACTATTCATAATAGGGTTTTCCCTTCAGATTCGTTTCATTACGACGCTCTTTGGAGAATGGGTACTAAATATCAAAAAACATCAGGCGTACCTATGGATAAATTACCATCTTATCCTAATTTTATTCCTACAAACGCAGATCGTGATAGAAATAGACAAGGTGGTTGGATAGATACGACTAATAATCTTATGGTAGGGATGGAGTATCCCTATGATTATACTGAGGATACATCAACTGGAAGTAGAGGTCGTAGCTTTAACCATGGTTATGGTTGCCCAATGGTTCTTATGGAATCTGCAAATGGTACAAGATACTGGGTGAAAATGGGGTATGGTGGTAGCGATGGTCACTTATTTATGACTTGGACTGAAGACAAATATCCTAATCAATTAATAGGAAACTGGGAAGTAGTTTTTGGTACATTCACACTTGATAATAATGCAAATATTGATCAGGTAAATTTACCAACCGTGTCTAACTTTAAAATACCTTCATCGTGTTCTTTAACAGTTTATGTTTCAAATAATAATGGAACATCTTGGGAAACTTACGATAAAGACACAGAAGACAGTCATACATTCTCAACCACTGGATATCAATTGCGTATAAAAATATCTGCAAGCGGCCAACCAGATAAATCGCCTTATTATAATGGAAAAGATGGAGGTGAATTATATGTTTTTTATAGTTCACTTCATGAAGCCGCAAAAGATTCCAATATTAAATACAAAGTTAACAGAAAACGTCTTGGAAGACAATAATAAATAGATATTATGGCAACAGTAGCAGGTTCACAGCGACAATTAACACATACATCTAATACTTATGAAAGTAATGGTGATGTAACTATTGGCGGTAATTTAAATATTAATGGTACTACTACAACCATTGATACAGCTAATCTATTAGTTGAAGATAAAAACATTGTCATAGGTGATGTATCATCTCCTAGTGATACTACGGCAGATGGCGGTGGTATTACCTTGAAAGGTGCTAGTGATAAGACAATTAATTGGATTAATTCTACTAGTTCGTGGACATCCAATCAAACTTTCTCAGCACCGAACTTAACATTAACAAACTTATCAACATATAGTGGATCAGATATCACTGCTTTAATGATTTCTGGTGGCAATATTGTTGGTAAAAGAGAATTGGGGACTAACGCCTTTAATAGCACTGCGTTTTTAACTAGTTATACTGAAACAGACACGCTAGCTACTGTAACAGCTAGAGGGAATGTTACCTCACAATCTATTAGTATTAGTAATACGCTTAGTACTACTAACACCATTTTTGCTAGAAAAGACAATGTAAGTAATTATGCAAATGCACAAGTTAGATTAGATTCGTTTGGCGGTTCAAGTAGTTTAGTAGGACTTGGATTTCATATTAGCGGTAGCGTTGGTAAAATGCTGTTTACTAATTCTTCCGGCGATCTTTTCTGGGATAGCACTAATTCTAAAATCTGGCATGCAGGTAACGATGGATCTGGTTCTGGCTTAGATGCTGACACCCTTGATGGATATAATGCAGAAGAGGGAGCTGTAAATAATAGTATCGTAAAAAGAGATGGTACAGCATCGATTAAAGCTTATGGATTATCTTTATTGAGGCAATCAACGGCAAGAACTGGAATCACTTGGTATAATGAAGCATACTATAACTGGCAAGATTATATGGCTTCTGCTGGGACAACAGGATGCGGTCCAAATGGAAACTTAACAGCTCCTACTGGATTAGCTGGAGTCACGTCTTGGGCATTACGTTCAAGGATGGAAGGTGTAGCCACTTATGGTTGGAACTGGGAAACTGGTGGTAGCGCTGGCGGAGGAGCAACTGCTACATCAAAAATGTCTTTGAATGCTACGACTGGTAACTTAGAGATAGCAGGAACATTCAAAAGTAATTCCATTAACGCAGCTACATCAGATACTGATAAATTCTTGGTTAGTGATGGAGGAACTATTAAGTATAGAACCGGGGCACAAGTTCTTAGTGATATTGGGGCTGCGGCTTCAAGCCATACTCATACTAAATTAGAAGGATTCTCTAACCAAACAGAATATGATTTAATTAGGGCGGGTAATATCAATGGTCTCTATATGAAGGCTCGTTGGGATTCAGCAACAACCAACCGCTATTGGGACATGGGTTATGTGGATGGCAATGGTACGTTCTACACTGGTCTAAAAGTTATAAACGGTGGTGACATTACTTACAAAGGTAATGAAATGTGGCATGCAGGTAACGACGGCTCTGGTTCTGGCTTAGATGCTGATTTACTTGATGGTATTCAAGGTACATCAT
>Ga0209951_1000105_pt1 | contig 19465 bp, 8 predicted proteins | sample SalPon2_A_H2O_MG_2_FD_185725 | JGI IMG/M metagenome (GOLD analysis project Ga0209951, IMG submission 185725) | Salt pond water microbial communities from South San Francisco under conditions of wetland restoration - Salt Pond MetaG SF2_A_H2O_MG... ...
GCCTTCTTCACCCTCATGGCCGCCACAGCCACCGCCGCCGGAACCACCGGAACCACCCGGTGTAGTATCGCTACTACTGCTGGTCGCACCTTTACCACCACCGGCAGCTATGACCTGTGTTGGAAAACTAATAGATGAATCGGCGCCGTTAGTCCCCGAAGAGTACGCTGGAGCAATACCACCTGTGCCACCTTCACCAACTGTGACAGTATAGTTACCAGGCGGTATTTGTATTGTACCGGTCAACAGACCACCCGCACCCCCACCACCCATACCACCACCACCGCTTCCTGTACCACCCCCTCCCCCACCGGCAACCACGAGGTATTCAACTTCACCACCAGAAAGTACCGTAAATGTTCCTGAAACACTTGTAAATGTATGAATTGTGTATCCACCTACACTTGTTACAGTACCACCTATAGCATTGACACCACCTACGGTAAGCCAATTCGACCCATCAAATGTTTGAAGTTTGCTTATCGTTGTATTAAACCTAATCATCCCCGTCGCACCCGTAGGTTGTTGCGCAGTCGTACCGGATGGAACGGTTAAAGCACCCGTTTCAGAAGTTCCTACAAATCCACTCACAGTCAAATTAGAAGAGACCGTCGCATTCCCACTCACAGTTAACTCACCACCCACCTCTACATTCCCCGTAGTCACAATCCCCGTCGTCGCGTTCGAAAACTCAACAGTTAAAGGTGTCGTATTACCCATAGCCGTCACAGCCTCGAGATCATGGCGTGCGACCACGTTTACTGTACCCATGGTTAATACACCACCAACGGAGATGCTGTTAGAGATATAGGCGTTTCCGGTGATGTATAAATTAGAACTGGGATGGTCCGTACCCGTGACTCCGATTCCTAGACTCGTCGTTGTCGTGTCGAACATGATATTCGAAGTTTCGCCGACGAACGTTGCCCTATTCGTCCCCTGAAACTTAAGATGACCGTTCGTGGACATATCTATTATGTGTCGAGAGTATTTTTAGCCACAATGGTACGTGCATCCCACGAAGGCTGCGATGTGCACAGCATTCGCCTCGTCTGTCTCCACACCTGAAGCATCGAGGTACCTGATTTTGTACACCCTTTCCGTTTCCGTGGGATGTTCCTCCCATTGAAGTTGTCCATGTTCGTCGAGAATATTCATTCCATCATCACCCTTCTTGATTCGTAAAACCGGTTGAATCACTGGGTTGAAATCACAATCCATCGTAATCTTGGCGACTGTGTAGTTGTGAAGTACGTCGTCCTCTTGTTTCTGACCGTAGCCCGCCACGTTAGAGGTTGTGATGTAGTCACCAGACTCCAGGGATCCTCCGGTATTCACGACCCAAATGGCACCCTCACCGACGGAGTTCACTATGGCACGGTTATCACCTAGGGTTTTGGGGATGTATGATATCACACCACCATTAGTAGTTTCTACGCGGTAGACTGTATTTGCTTCTTCTGTTGAGGAAACAACACCGAAACACGCCTTATCTTGAGCCACATTCGAAAGAGACACAATCGGAAGAGATTCATCTATCGTGATTGCACTTTTACCCGTATCGAGACTACCATTGAGTTTCACATATTGGTTCTTTTTAGCTGAAACGATGAGACCCGTTTCCATAGGCTCTTCGGGAACACATTTGTGTTGTCCCGTGAAGGAAGGCACTAAGGAACCCTGAGACCTGATTTGGCCACGGACGTCCAGTGTGTACGTGGGAGCCTCTCCATCCCCGAGGCCGATTCCAACCCGAGTCTTCGAGAAGTTCACCACGTGGTGGCCCTCGTCGCACCGACCCATATCGTAGAGGGTCTTGACCTCTTGGGCTGTGAGGGCGGTGTCGTAGAGTTTAATAGTAGATAAAGAAGAAGAAGAATCTGCACTAGAACTATGTAGAGAACCTAAACGTACACTCGTATGCGTTCCAGGTCCCCAATCAAGATAATATGCGGCGTTCGTGGGGTTACTACCAAGTGTATCATATGTGTTACTATACTGTATTCCGTCAATGTAAAAATCGACGTCTCTATTGGCGGCTGTCGTCGCACTCGTTGATTTTACAACTATCGCGACGTGATACCATGTCCCAGGGGATGGAAGTACTTTATCGACCGTAAACTTTCCACTAGAATGATATACATGCGCCAAAGCCCCGTCATTGGTGAGTGCAACCCCCGACCACTTATTTTGAGCCGTTTCACTTCCCCAAACCACCAGATAATGTTCTCCGGTATCATCATGATCTCCACTTGATGGTTTCACCCAGAACGAGAATGAATGTTGTGGCGTCCCTCGTGCAATAATAGTTTTACCACTTTCGACGTAATCATCCGTGCCATCTGAAAGTGTAATTGCTTTATTCGTAACATCATACGACGATGCACCGTAGAACACCCCATCATTCCCCCTCCCACTCGTGTCCCTCACAGCCCCCTCGAACGTGGGGTTGGTCGAGGTATTGTATTCCACGACGAGTCGGTCCCGACGGGGTGTATCGTCCGCGTCGAGAGCCGGCCCAATTCGGGGAACGGTTAACGATTTCGTGAGGGTCAGTTGGCCATCGTGGAAGACGGATTGTTTCGGGGGTAATTGTTCGCGAATACCATAGAGTTCCCATTCACCCAAATCCACCCTGACTGCATCACTATTATTTTCGAGTGCTTTGACAACTAACCTAAAATAACTGTACAGGGTTGTGTTATCTATAGTTATCGAACGTTTAACACGGTTAACATCTGTAGTTGTCCAAGTATCTAATAAGTTCCACGTTGAGCCATCTGTACTACCCAACACGACCGCGGAATACGGTTGGCGATAAGTAGCTACACTTCTGGCACTGACCTTATGACTTTTTAACGAATATTTAACAGGTGTGTAAAGTTGTAGCCAGTGACCTATGTGTGTATTTGAATTTTCGGTAGTAGATGCCGTTTGTGTTGAATTCCAAGTACCACTTGTATATGGTGATCCACTATTTCTCCAACTGTTACTGTTTCGGTCAATGTCATGGTCAAACGCCCAATACGCTGCAGCCGTACTCCCACCAGCATCGGATGTACTTACCTGAAACATTCCATACCCATCGATATATGTATCATACCCGGATGCGGGTTTAGGTGGGATTCGCTGAAGTCCATACGCATCTGGATCGGGTTCATCGAGGACCGCCAACCTTCCTTCGGGTTCAGTGGTCCCTATGCCTAGGTAACCATTGTGGAGGGTCATCGAGGATTTCGCCCGGCCGAATTCATCCTTTTGGGCATCCCAAATCTCGAGGGCTTGGTCCTCCCCCACGAACTTATCGTAGACCCTAAAGTTGGCCACCTTGTCGATGTTCCCACCACCGATCTGGATGGGGATGGAGTCGACACCTGTACCGTAGAGTTCAATTTCATCTACAATAACCGCATCCCACTCGGTACCTCCCGTAATAGTCGCCGTTACCTGGAACACTATATACTTATAGGCTGTAGTTGCATTTATATTCACGGCTATAGGTGTACCTGCAGCCGTTGTTGTTGTGCGTGTAAAGGTCCCAATTCTATCAAATGAGCTATCATCGTTTGAACCATATATATAACCAGATTTTGGTTGCCTGTGATAACCAGACGACGGATCTCTTACATAAAAATTTAAATACGACAACACTATCTTGTGAGGCATTTGGAGTTTTATCCATGCACCATTTTCTGAACCTACACCGACAATCCCAGACAGAAAGTCGTCCCCGTTTCCATTGTCAGCGATACCATTAGTATCGTAGCCGTCCGCCCCGGAAATCCATGCACCGGCATTTGTATAACTACCGTCAAACACTCTGTATTCAAGAACGGTGTTATTGTATTCACTACTCACACTCACCACATACCCCCTCTGAGCCGGACCCGTCATCGCAATGTGCGGATACTTGAGCACCCTAGTAGGATCGGGAAGGCGGACCAGGTCATTCTCGCGGTGGCCGTAGAGTTTTAATTGTTGGAGACCCAACCGCCCATTTCCATCTCCGACAGTTTCAGTGACAACGAGTCCTATATATTTATATGCTTTAGTGGAATTCAACGTATAATATGATGTACCGTCATCTTGTGGAGCTTCATTTGAAAATGAAGGTCCAATTTGTTCCCAGTTTGTATCATCGTTCGAACCATAAAACTTAAAATTTTTAGGAGCTTGTGACACATAACCTGTTCTAGCATCTATATTCACGTGTGATATTTTCAATTTATATGGCACAGCCAATTTTATCCAATGCCCATTATCTGTTCCCGAGCCTCCTGAGTTTGTTCCTAAATTATATGTGGACCCGGATGTATATACACCACCCGGAAATGCGGATGTCGATGAAACATAAAAATCCGAATCACCCGCAAAAATTCTCCATAGCGGCCAAGTCGCATTTTCATCACTCGCACTCACAACATACCCACCTTGGGAGTACCCCGTCATCGCGAAGGGTGGGTACTCCCCGAAGGTATCTTCGGCTTGGTCCTCGGCCACCTTACGTCCATCGAGGTAGGTGACTCGGGAGCCACCTTCACCTTGGTAGGAGTATGTGAGATTGTGCCACGTGTTCGATTGGAGATCCAAGTTGACGGAATCCAACTTCTCCTCCGAGGCAATGGAGAAAACGCACGTATTCGAGACATTGGCCTCCAAGTTGGAAGAATTGAACCATACGGAGACTGAGTGAGGAGCATCACCTTCGAGGAATGTATTGGCCTCGACGGTCACATTGGACGTGAGGGCACCCGTGAGTTCCCAATACTTCCCAGTATCATTGTGTGTCGCGGCGGTTCCGGTGGGTGTGGGACCCGTGACTTGGTTCGTAAAGTCAGTGGACAACTTGGCATCAACGTACACGTTTGCACCGGTGGTTTGTGGTGTGTTCATCACGGACGTGAAAGTGGTGTCGAGGGACGAATCACCAGCGGGTGGGTCTTCTTCGTAGCCGTAGAGTTTAATGTTGTCCGCTCCAGCATATTCATTACCGTTTAGATGTGTGATAACAAGACGTATATACTTATATGCTGTTGTGTTATTTTCAGAATCGGTTGTTATACGGACATCTGTTTCTATAGTTGTAGTTAGTCCTGAGAATATATGAATTGCATCCCAATTTGTTCCGTCATTACTTCCAGCAATTACACCTTGTCTCGGAAATCGATTGGTTAAGCGTGGAAAAAAAGTGACATAACTTAATTTAAGCTTGTGTGGTAACTCAAGTTGTATCCATTCTCCGTTGTATACGGTATCACTCACAGTTGTTAAATATGGTGCTACTGCATTTCCAGGCAAGAAGCCGTAATCACCCGTCGTAGCATACTTTACAGTTGAACCAGACCAATATTGAGTTCCATTCCCAGTAATCTCATCAAACGCTTCCCACGAGTGGTATCCAGAAAACTGACTACTCGCCGTCACCGTATACCCCGCTTGAACGTAGGTATTGGTCGACTCGTTGGCATCGAACTTTCCCTCCGCAAAAGCAATTTCCGGATACTTTTTCAACAACGAAGTCCCCCTCCCGTGAGGCCCCTTATGTTCCACGACCACGTTGGAGTCGACACTCGTGGTCACGTTCGACGTGAAAAGAACGTTTCCATTCACCACGACATTCCCACTTGCGACTAAAGACGTATCTGCATTTTGAAACTCAACGGTTAAAGGTGTCGTATTACCTTCCGCAGTCACGGCTTCGAGGGAATGGTGTGCCGATACGTTTACCGTTCCCATGATAAGTGTTCCACCGAGTTCGAGGTTCGTGCTGACGTACGAGTTACCTAAAACGTGGAGATTCGCATCTGGGTTATCGGTACCCACACCGATCTTTCCTGTGACCGTATCGACCACGGCATTCGAGGTATTGCCAACCCCTTTAAACGTAATTTTGTCTACGTCCGTGAAGACGAGTTGTCCGTTGGTAGACATATCTATTATTTAGGGAGGTTTTTTTAAACTGGGGAAACCCGAAGGGTTTCGTTTGATACGAGGGAAGTCCTGCGGACTTGGAACTCTTTTTTCTTGCAAAGTGGAATGCAGACCACTTTGGAGGAAATTTTTTCAGCCAATATAAAATCCAGAAAAATTGAAACCACCGCCATCGCATATGTATACATTTTGAACCGATCGCGAATACGGTACAACAAACACGTCCGTTTTTAATTCATCTACAACTTCACGAACGAGATTTTGTAATTGATCCGGTTGCATATACTATTAATATACAGTTTTATTTACAAATATTGTACGATATGACCCCAGGCAGAATAAGTTGATATTAACTCTACATTTTCGACGGATCTGGAATAATATACCACAAAATCACTTTTGTTTAGCTGTATATTGATATTTCCATTCATGGTTATCTGTGCATCCACTGGAAACATTTTAGAAGCCTCGTATTCCGTAAAATAATAATCTAATTCTGTATAATTAGCACCCGCATTATCGGCGTATGCTCCTTCTTTATTAACCATGAGTCCAAAACCTATATAATCAGATGCACTATGAATATTTCTTGTATGACCAAGTGCTAAACCGAAATTGTATATACCGTTCGCTGGTGCTGTAAATTTAATGTATTTTCTACCAGCATAGTCATGGAAACTCAAACATTTAGATATATTATATTTCAGTTCTCCCGTTAAGAATATAGGTAAAGGACTAGAATAAAGTGTAGTGTACGTGCCATTTGACGCCCCGAATTGGCGGTTTACATTACTTTTTACAGATACCAAGAAGCCGGGTCGAGATCCCGGTCCAAATGGTTCACCACCGACGTCTAAGAGAGCCTTAGGCTCTGAAGTACCAATTCCCAACCTACCCGCCTTTAGGGTCATGCTCAAGTCCCCGTGGCCGAAGTACTCCTTCTGGTAGGCGTAGAGTTGGTAGATCTCATCGGAGGTTAGAGCCCGGTTGAAGAGGCGGAAGTTCGCGATGGAACCCGAAAATGGTGGATTACTCGAATTGATCTGACCACCTATCGTGAGTGTAGGAGATGTCGGTAAACTCAACGGGCTTGAAACGGAAGCACCATTGTATGCATCAATTACAAGCTCTTTACCATTTAAGTAAATTCTTTTAGCCCCGGGTAAATTATTAGCCCCACCTGAATAAGTTACCACAAAATGCATCCATTCATTATTTGTAATTGGTGGACTTTTCACTTCTACACCAGCATTAAAAAAGTCGTATTTTAAACCATCACCCGCAGCGCTTGTGTTTACACCTAATGCTATCATATTAGTCGAAGATGCACTCCCTATTGTAAAAAATGTGAACACACCCGATCCAGATCTTGAAACTTCATCGGCCTTAACCCATAAAGAAACCGAATGAACGTACTCACCTGTAACTGTAGATGGTAACGTTGTTGTAATGTTACGAGTAGTAGTTCCATCAAAAGTGAACGCCTTATACTCCGAATCGAAACCAACACCCCCATTGAGTGTTCCATTGATTTGGTTCCCACTCAGATCCAGTACAGTCCCCCCGGTGCCCGGGTAACTCGAGCTCTCTTTCGCATCATAGTACACCTCTAACCAATCCGTATTCGGAACGTTGGGGTAGGAGGTCATCTTTATATCCACTCCCGCCGCCTCGGGGTCGTATTCGGGTGTGCCGAATATTTCCCATTCCGGTACATTCGCTAAAGTTTGGTTTGTCCCAACCGAGAGTACAACGAGTCTGAAATAACTGTAGTACTTGGTATGTGAAACAGTTATAGTAGCATTTTTTATAGTATCGTCAAAACTGTGAATCAGTTCCCAACTCGAACCATTTGTACTTCCGAGTATTACACCACTTTGCGGAATTCTAAGATTCCAATCAGAATTAGCATCTGAATTTCCAAAAACGTGTGTTGTTGATTGTATGGAAACTGGTAGTTGTATTTGTACCCACTCACCGGTGTAAGTTGTTGAACCCGCTGTAGTTTGAAAGCCACCTTCACCCAGAGTCGGGTTATCATTGAGGTACGTAGTATTAAAGGTGCTACCCGAACTGTATCTTCCATTTCCATTTTGTGAATTTGGACCAGATTCCCAACCCAAACCGCCGTTTACTACGTCAAAAGCTTGATAAGGCTGGACACCTGTATTGTAATAGCTACTCGCACTCGCCACGTATCCACTATCAGAATTCGCAGACAAAGCCACCCTCGGATACTTAATAAGTTTTTTAGATCGACTGAACTCCGTGACCACATTGGAATTAAGCTGAACCGAAGCGACGTTCGCATCGTGGTTGCACTCAAAATGTAAATTAGACGTATGGCTCGTGTTTCCAGCCCCGATTTCTATGCTCATACTCTGCGTGTCGACGACGATATTCGAGGTCGCCCCGCGGTAGATGGCTTGGTTCATCCCCTGATAATCGAGTATACCGTTCTCGGCCATTTCTATTATGTGTCGAGAGTATTTTTAGCCGCAATGATACGTGCAGCCAACGAAGGCCGCCTTATGAACGGCGTTGGCCTCATCCGTGATGTTTCCATCGGCGTCGAGATACCTGATTTTGTACGCCTTCTCAGTGGCATCGGATGGGTCATCTTCCCACTGGATCTGACCATGTTCATCGAGGACGTTGACGAGTTCTTGGCGAACCTCGAATTCATAACCTTCTTTTTCTGTTTTAAATTTTTCTTCAATAACTCGTTGATAAATCACCCTAGTTTCTTCTTTGTATTCTAATTTAACACCTGGTTCGAGGGTATTGTATTCTTCTAAGGTTATGTCCATGTCTTTATTCGTATATTTAGTTTCGGTGATAGCTCTTATTTTTTCATTAGAAAGGTTCGATGCCAATTTTTCTGTAATATACAAGTATTCATCTTCTGAAATATTTTCATATTCTGTTTTAATCCAATAGTTTATATCTGTTAGCCTTCTTTTGATAATTTGAACGGGTTGAGTTACAGGGTTGAAATCACAATCCATCGTTATTTTTGCGACTGTGTAGTTGTGTAAAAAGTCGTCATCCTGTTTTTGACCATATCCTACCAAATTAGATGTTGTGATATAATCACCAGATTCGAGCGTTCCATTTACATCGGTGACCCAGATCCCACCTTCACCGACTGAGTTAATGTAGAAACGGGTATCACCCTCTTCCTTTTTGAAACGAACACAAAGTCTACCATACCTGTCTTCACGATTTTCGGGATCTTCGGCATTAGATATGACCCCAAAACATTTTTTGTCATTGGCTGTCGTGGACAAAGAGACGACCGGAAGAGCTTCATTTATCGTGATAGCATTTGATCCTGCTTCGATACCACCATCCATTTTAACGTATTTATTTTGATCCGAAGAGACGATGAGACCTTCCAGGTCCCAAGCTTGACTGAAAGGAAAATCCTTAATGAAGGTTCTATGTTGTCCAGTGAAGTTCACCTGACCTCCATTGGAGTCGTAATCAAAATACCCTGCCACATCATCGGTGGCGCTAAGACTACTACCCGTTCCATCATTTACTAAAAATTCTAATCGGGATCGACTATCATTATCACTAAAACCGCGAGCTTTTATCATCGCCATGTAATTATTATAATCTGCTGTCTGGTGATAACTTCCTTGAAAAGATATACCAGGTCCTTCCCCAGAAACTTTATTTCCAGATCTTTCTAACGTGATCCATTTATTGGTATCCATGTTTCTTGATGTAGATTGAGTTCCAGAGCGTTGAATATATAAGCCTCCTCCATCAATTTCTAGCATTTGGTTAACCGGATTCGCCGTCCCGATACCGACGTTTCCACCGTCAGCGTTGAAACAGAGATTTCGATTTGTACTAAAATTTGACGTGTCGTAAGCCGATATATGACCCGCTGTAGACGACACGCCGAATAACACGGTCGAGTTTGTGGATCCATACCGCATCTGACTCACGGCTGAACCAGCTGGACTCGTGGTAATTTCATTTGCGGAAGAAATATGTAATGGTGTAAGGGGATCACTCGTCCCCACCCCAACCCTAGAGTTCACCGTATCCACGAAGAGTTTCGCCGTACCTACCTCAACGTTTCCACTCACAGATAAATTAGAAGAGACTATCGTATTTCCACTCACTGTGAGTTCCTTTGCCACCTCCACATTCCCTGACGCCACAATACTCGTCGTAGGGTTCGTAAACTCTACGGTATGCGTAGTCACGTTCCCCATATCGGTCACGGCTTGTAAGTTGTGACGGGCCGCCACGTTGACGACACCCATGGTCATCACACCCCCGATCGCGAGATTCGATGAAACGTATGCGTTTCCGGTGATGTATAAGTTTGAGCTGGGATTATTCGAACCGGTAACCCCGATTCCTAGACTGGTCGTTCGCGTATCGAATACAATATTCGACGTGTCGCCACGGTACAAAACCCGTTTCGTGCCCTGATACTCGAGTATACCGTCCGTGGACATATCTACTATTGGGGGAGGTTAAAATTTTTACAATTTTACGGTGTCCATCTAAGAATAACTATACCATCACCACCATTGCCACCCAGACCATTACCACCTCCACCTCCACCTCCACCACCTCCTAGACCATCTGTTCCATGATTACCATCACCGGCGGGGGAACCGTCGGTATTACCTCCCGCCCCTCCTCCACCGTTTGTAGTTCCAACACTACCGGCCCCCCATCTACCACCCGAACCACCACCCGCGTACGTCACGGATGTCCCCGTGATCGAACTCGCAAGTCCTATACCCCCGTTTCCGGATACCCCTTGACTCACCGCCTGCCCGGTTGCATTTCCACCCTGTCCACCCGCCCCTCCACCTCCACCCCCATTACCTGCATTAGTGGAATTGGCACCGGAAGACCCCGTGCCACCCCCATATCCACCTGGAATAGTGGTATTCCCATTTACATTTCCATAACCAAGTGAATTAGATCCTCGACCAAATATTGTTGTAGTATCCGAAGTACTGACCCCCGTTCCAGCCCCTCCACCACCACTACCACCGTCCCAACCCTCTTTGGCATATTGATTCGCAAGAAAACTGTCGACATTTCTACTACCACCACCTCCACCACCCCGTGAGATGAATCCAAAAGCGCTCGAATCGCCACCATTTTCACCGTGATTCATCAAACTACCCGACATGTACCCACCACGTCCACCGGTTCCTACGACAATTGGGTAAACACCCCTAGTTAATGTTGTAGTTCCCGAAACGAATTGCCCCGCTCCTCCACCCCCACCGTGATTTTTAGCTCCACCACCACCTCCGCCTATGATGAGAAATTCTACACTTATATCGGCACCGGTAACACTAAACATACCAGATGTAGTAAATTGATGAAGATTATCGGCTCCGACCGTAGATTCTGTACCTCCGGATGCACTTTTAGTCGTAGATGTAATGAGACCGCCTACCTCCACATTCCCACTCACCGTCAAATTAGAAGAAACAAAGGCATTCCCCACCACGTGTAATGTCGCGTCGGGGGCAGTCGCCCCTATACCCACTTTTCCAGCACTCGTGATACGCATCTTTTCAGCACCCACGTTCCCATCGTTCACCGTAAACCGAATATGTCCCGCCGCCGGTGTGTTAATGGATGTCAGACCAGTCGCTGTCTGTGTAATCGCGTACCGCGCAGGATCGTTATGATCGACGTGGGCAAAGGATGCCTGGTCATCTTGGCCCATGTAGCCCACAGCCGCTCGCCCGAAATACGAAGTCGTATTCGTATCGTGACCGGCACTCACATTCCCCGTAACGACGATATTACTCGAGGCTGTGAGAGAAGTAATCGCGTTCGAAAATTGTACCGTATTCGAGGTGACGTTTCCCACGTTCGTCACCGCTTGAAGTGAATGCTGCGCCGCTGCAGTGATAGTGTTAATTTTTAACAAACCACCTACAGAAAGGTTATTTTGAGTAATCACGTTACCGAGTACATTCACTGTAAGTTCTTTCGTGAGATCATTCGTGACTGTAACAGTATCGAGAGGGTCATTCGTGTACCCGAACGTGAGCTGATCCGCGAACCCGTCCCCCGTCCCATGGTGAATAATCGCGACGTTTCCCGCGGTATTCTGCATGATGATACCCTTATCCGTCGTAGAGACGGTATTATTATTGGCGATTCCGACAATTGCATCGTTTATGAGTTTCGATTCTGAGTGTACGATAAACTTATCACCGCGCATAAAGATATTTCCAGTCACGTCGAGGTTAGACGTTATCACGGTAGTATCCCCGGTCGTCGTGATGAACGAATCTTTTAAGAACTTATCCGCACCCACGTACGGAATCTTACCCGCGGATAAACCCACTATTTTAACATCTCCTCCCACTTCTACGTTTGCCGTCGTCACGAGACCCGTCGTCGCATTGGAAAATTGTACGACGTTTGTTGTCACATTTCCATTATCGGTAACACCTTGGAGATCAGTCACGATACCCGAAAGTTTACTTCCATCACCCTCGAAGTAATTTGCGACGACGTTGCCGTCGACTGTTAAAACGTTCGACCCCGTATCCCTGACGTATAAGTTTCCGCCAACCTGTAACGTATTACTCGTGAGTGTATGGGCATTCGCTATGCCAACATTACCCGCTATGTATACGTCTCCATTCGTTCCATCCGACCATTGACTGAGTGTGCCTGTGATGGCACTCGGAGGAATACCAGTCAGATATTCACCACTTCCTATAAATTTAGACGCTTGGACGTTTCCCGTCGCGACGATACCCGTCGTCGCATTCGTGATTTCGATGGTATTCGACGAAACGTTTCCTTTTCGAGTGACGTTTTCAAGGTTAAGAACCGTGGCATCCGTCTCAAGTTCGCTCGTGACGTAAATGTTACCACCGGTCATGAGTAAATTTTCCGCCTCCACATTCGACGTTCTGAGCGTCGCGTTCGTGATGTCGAGAAACCCAGTTGGTGAGTAAATCGGCATTTCGTCTACTATGTGTTGAGGTTATTTTCTTCGACGTGAGATGCATTATAGAGTAGGAGTAGGAGGAATGGGCCACTCTATATTTACGAGTTTACCATCTTCATCTAACGTCGGACGAGCTGTGACGGGAAGGTCCCGAAGAGCTTGACGATACGTCATCCAATTTTGAATATCCGACTCGAGTCTGTGAGGGTAATCACGAGTCATATATTTATCACTCTTATCGAGTAAAGCGTCTCGTTGTTCTCGCATTTTTGTAATAGCTTCGGCGTGTGTCAACTGATAAAGCGTCAATTCGTACATTTCATCGTTTGGTTTGTAAAAGTTTCCGTCGTTAAAAACCACACTTTCCCATGTACCGTTAGATGTATACGGTACACCTGGACACATGGCTTCCAATACCTGGGCAAGCATTTAGTATATAGTAAGATTTTAAGAAATAAATTCCACATAAACGTTACCACCGTTAGTCAAACCGTGAATACCCAAGAAACTACGGTTCGTCGCATTCGTCGTGATATACGACGTACCACCTCTTGCCGTGTTACTACCTGTAGAATTATATCGAAGAGCTGCGCGTCCACCCGTCGCACCCGCTCCTCCGGCAGCTGAGTCTCCGGATTCGGAACCACCACCACCGAAACCTCCATGTGTTGTTCCGGTACCACCCATAGCACCACCCGCCGGTCGCACACCACCGCGTGCACCCGAAGGAGCACCGTCTGCGGTCCAACCAGCTCCACCACCGTTGCTATTCCAGTGAGACGTACCACCCCCACCTAACGTACCCTGCGACGATCCATTCGCGTGACCCGACGTCCCCCCGTTTATATGTGGCGGCGCAGCGCCTCCACCTCCACCCGCGACCATATATACATCGTCATTATTCGTATACGCTCCAGGTTTAAGGACCCACGTAGCACCGCCGCCGCTACCAGATCTATAATTACCCGTGGACTGAGGTGGAGTTTGTCCTATGATAAAGACGATCTGTGTATTAATAGTTAAGGCAAAATCGGCCCGCACCGCTCCCCCACTGCCGGGTGTATTATTATACGAACCACCAGAGGTCGATTCCTGACCCCCTCTCGCACCGCGAGCGGTTATCCGATACGTCCCAGTTTTAGGAACCGTCCATAATTGAAACCCACGTGTTGTAATATTGAAAAAGTTTGTGTTATTCCACGGACTTATGTTACCATATGTGGATAAAGCGTCGCTGAGCTGGGGACCGTACCTCGAATCACCGTTACAATGTGTAAACGTATGTGAAGTAAATGAATAGAGTACGGGGGGGTCAGCTATACTGAGATCTACCCAATTACTCGTCCCCCATCCCTCGTATTTATACGTCGTGTTATTGAACCGTATCAATCCCGGGGATGTCGTTTGAGCAATTGTCGTAGGTCTCTGTGCAGTCGTACCAACCGGAAGGGATAAAGCCCCCGTTCCAGAAGTTCCCGTAGATCCATATTCCGTACCGTCTTTACGTAAAGTTCCCGTAAAATTAATATCTCCTGCGACGTCTAACGTGTAATTAGGAGCTTCCGTCGTACCGATGGCGACGTTATGTGGTGAAAAGATATCATCCCCAATTTCCTTAAAAGCTTCCGAAGCGGTGGTCGCCTCGTAATCGTTTGCATCTTCAGTAAAAATGTCGTTAATTTCTTTGGTTTCGTCGAGTGTTTTCGTATAGTCGATCCAGTGTTCGAGTTTCATTTCTTCGACCGTCGATACGCCCGCGTGTGCGAGGGCTGCAGTTGTCGTTTGCTGCTCGCTCGTGTGACCCCGATTCGCTGCGATCGTCGCGAGACCCCTGGGTAAAGCATTCTTCTTGCGCCTACGAAATTTCATCTTACCGCCGGTAAATGTTATACGAGTCTCATCACCGAGCCAAAGAGACGAATTTCCCAAAAACAAGTGGCGAATCTTGTACTCTGCAGACCCTAAATCGTACGTATCGTTAACAGTAGGAAGAATATGTCCCGAAATACGGGTTCCACCGTTAATATGGAGTGTATCTTGGGGTGCATTTGTGCCTATACCCACATTCGACGTGCTCGTGTCCACGAATAGGTTAGCAGTGCCCACCTCTATATTCGATGCCGCGAGAAACGCTGTCGTGGGATTATTAAACCCGACTGTCGTCGAAGCGTTACTAGACGCTATGAAATCGATCTGATCGAGAACGAAAGTCGATGCTTGAACGTTTCCGTTGTTCACCCTGAGGTGAGCATTATTGATATCGAGAAACGTATCGTTACCGTTCATATCTATTATGAAGGGAGGTTTTTTTAAGTGACGAAGTCACTTGATACAGGACAAGTGCTTCGCACTTCGATCGGGATGTCTTTCTTGCAAAGTGGGTTGCACTTTGGAGGAAAAGAACGAGTGATACATCACTCGGGAGGGACGGGCCAAACGGGATTGACTGGATCCTCTGTATTCACAGGAAGATCACGGAGGGTTTGCATGTACGTCTTCCATTCATCTGGAACGGGTGTATCCGTTGAATACGCTTTGAGGGTTACCCAATCTACGTCGGCGAGACGCTTGTTGCGTTCGGTGCGAAGTTCTTTCCATCTTTTTTTAACTAACAATTCTTGTAAATCTTCTTCAAAATTATCACGTGGTGGTTTTTCATACTCATCTGGAAAGTTAATAGAATCCCATGTTGTACCGTAGCTCCAGTATCCGGGTGGAGGAAGTGTTACATATTTTTGTATAACTTTATAAATTTCTGCACCGTCTTCTAGAATGTTTAATTCCATTTATTTATTATGACATTTTTTTATGCTCCAATTTGATATATACTCCCGAAAGAATAATGGTTCATGGTGTAAAACCCCCCGGTGATATAACATTGAACCTTATCACCACGGTTTAATCTCAAAACTCTTTGAATGGTGAGTGTGGTCCACATCGAACCTACAGTATTTCTATTTTGGTGTGAATTAATACCCGTGCCATTTGCATCGCTTCCGTTTACATGGACATATATATGAGAAGATGTACTGATTCTATTTACTAGTGCGGCATAATAAATCACGTATAACCCCTCAACTGGCACTGTGAAACTTCCTCGTACACCTACGGCCGAATCAGCGTCAAATGCATTGTGACTTGATTGTTGTGTAACTACATTAAAGTCTAAAATGTTATTACTAGGGTCGCGCCAATTACCTACTGATTGTTCATCACTAAAACCTGCACTTGAATAATTACTAGAGAATTCTGCGTAAACGGGATTAGTTAATTCCGTATCATATATTCTAACTGGTCCCTGCACATCCAAAGCCGCTCTCGGTTCCGACGTCCCAATACCCAAACGCCCCGCCTTGAGGGTCATGCCTAAGTCCCCGCGCCCGAAATACTCCTTCTGGTAGGCATAGAGTTGCCAAATTTCGTCGGAGGTTAGGGCTCGTTTGAAGAGGCGGAAGTTGGCGATAGATCCTGTGAAGTATGTGGTCGGATAAATACCAGTGCTAGTAGTATCCCCTTGGGCACCTATAGTTAAATGTGGTGACGTTGGAATCGTTATACTATTATTCCATGTAGGTGATACTTCTGTGTTTTTAGCCACCATTACCCCGTTTATATATAAAGTCACACCTTCGGGACTATAAACAGACGCTGCATGATTCCATTCATTCAACGATAAATAACTAGCATTGAAGTCGGTATCCGCTCTGGCGCCGCCGAATATATAAGAAGTTATATAGTGATTCGCAGATCCATAGTAAAACATACCAATTGCTGTTGGAGTTGATGAAATAATACCATATTGAAATAAAGCTCCCTGAATATTTGCCGTTCTATTGAACCACATACCAACCGTGTACGTGTTACTACCTGTGTATCCACTCTGTATGTTGGATATGTAATCATCAACCCCATCAAATGTAAACGCCTTGTACCCCGTATCGAACCCAACACCGCCGTTGAGTGTGCCAGTGAGATTATTCCCGGAATTATCTGTCACAGTCGCCGGTGTCGATGTGTAATCTTGTCCATCATAGTAGACATCCAACCAATCCGTGTTGGGCACGTTGGGTAGGGACTTGACCACTATGTCAGTTCCATGAGCATCGGGGTCGTATTCGGGAGTGCCGAATATTTTCCATTCACCAACACCAGCAAAAGTTTGACCATTGTTCTTGTGTATGATGAGAGCAAATGTATCGTAATATCCAGGTACGTTAAAATTATCAACTATGTGTTCTTGATATAATCCAGTCGGTGTGAAATTTTGTATTTTCCCCACAGGCGTCCATGTAGTGCCGCTATCGGTAGACGCCCATATTTCTCCTTCTTTTATACACGATAGGAGTCCCTGGTTATTATTAGCTGATTCCGGGCGTGGCTGAACTGTAAAATATACGGGATTTATTCTTTCGGGTAAAACAATTTGTACGTATTCACCAGTGAGTGAAGCACTATGAAGTTGTTCCGATAAAAGATATTCACCCGTGCTCGTGCTATATCCATTCGTTCCTGATGTTGGTGTGAGCCATGCTCCAGATGGAGTACTAAGAGTAGTAGGTGGCGTAAATGCACCATAAAATGTTAGACCGCTACTGTAATCGTTGCTACCAGAAACGGTATACCCTTGGTTTAGTCCGTTTGCAGTTAACACAACTCTAGGATACTTGACGAGTTTCTTGGAACGGGGAAACTCTGTAACCACGTTAGAGTTAAGTTTGATAGAAGCTGTATTCGCCGTGTGGAGCATATTTACGTTTGAAACTATGTTCAAGTCTGAAACGTTCCCACTCACAGTCAATTCACCACCCACCTCGACATTCGCGGTCGTCACGAGACCCGTAATCGCATTAGAGAACTGAATGGTATTGGACGTGACGTTTCCACTATCCGTGATTGCTTGAAGTGTGGATGAAATACCCGTCAAATTACTTCCATCACCCACGAAATACCCCGCCGTCACGTTTCCAGAGACGACCACATTCGAAGCCGCCGTTAACGAGGTAATCGCGTTGGAAAACTGAACCGTATTAGCAGTCACGTTTCCGGTGTTCACAACCTGGTCGAGACTATACGATGCCACAATAGAAACTTCACCGAGTGTCAGTGCGGACATCGCAGTATTACCCGTCACTACGAGTACATTCGATGCATCATCATCCACATACAGATTCGAACCAACACTTAAATCGTGTCCCGGATCCGTATTGGCGATGCCCACGGGTCCATCGTAATAAATTTCGTTGGTATTCACCGTCGTCCACTGACTACTGGTTCCACCTCCACCACCCGATTCGTTCGCCCATATAGGAAGACCACCCGCAGAAACCTTAAGAACCTGTCCGGACGAACCTATACCGAGTTTCGCGAGGGAATTTGCAGCGTCGACATAAATAATGTCACCGATAGAGCCGTTATAGATCGCATCAAGGCGGGATGCATTTGCACTTAAATCTGACGCGAGTGCGAGTGTCTGACCACCAACAGAAAGGCTGGTAGCGGTTAAAGCACCGACATTCGCCGTTCCGTGGACATCCAAATCAAACGCGGGGGCCGACGTGTTAATACCCACGTCACCACTGGAATAATAAATATCACTACCGTTTTGTTGCCAAACGGTGGATCCACCACCTCCACCACCTGATTCAGCGGCCCATCCTAACGTTTTATTAGCGGCGCTCGTAACTTTAAGAACATACCCATCCGTTCCACCTATAGCAAGCTTGTTGAGTACGTTATCGGCGCTCGCGTATATAATATCACCCTTCGTAAACCCCGTCGTGATTGTCGAAGAATTAGAAATGATCGTAGCCGTTTCGAGATCTTCTATCCGAGTGACGTTATTTGTAAGATCGGCCGAGAGAGCAACACCCGTTAAAGTCGTACCGTCACCGTAGTAACTACCTTGTGACCCGACCGTGATGTTATTTTGAGTCACGACGTGTCCCCATACGTTCAGTGTGAGATTGTTAGACGGATCTTTCGTGATATTATCAACCTCGAAATCACTTTGTGTGTATCCGAGTGTGAGTTGTCCGTTGTGTGGAGATCCGGAGGTTGTTCCATGATGTATCATCGCCACGTTCTTTTGGGGATACTGTAAGATGAGACCCACGTCGAGTGTCGTACTCGTATTATTATTCGCGAGACCTATGATTCGATCGTTGATGACCATATTTTCAGAGTTTACGGCATACGTCTCACCAGTGACAAATAAATTGCCGTCGACTTGAAGGTTCGACGTGATAACCGTCGTATCTGCCGTACGTGTAATATGCGAATCGCGTAATTGTTTATTCGCATCCACATAAGGAATGGTCTCTGCCGTCATTTCCCCAATGTTCACGTTACTTCCATCACCCGTAAAGTAGGCTGCAGTCATACCACCAGTGACCGAGATAGAAGCTGCAGTCATACCACCAGTGACCGAGATAGAAGCTGCAGTCACGGCACCACTCGCTGCGAGTGACGTACCCGTGTTCGTAAGCTGAATAGCCTGCGTCGACGTAGCACCGTTCGTAGTCACGACTTGAAGATCGGATGTCGTCGCTCCACTTATTCCCGTGAGTT
>Ga0209951_1000108_pt1 | contig 19186 bp, 25 predicted proteins | sample SalPon2_A_H2O_MG_2_FD_185725 | JGI IMG/M metagenome (GOLD analysis project Ga0209951, IMG submission 185725) | Salt pond water microbial communities from South San Francisco under conditions of wetland restoration - Salt Pond MetaG SF2_A_H2O_MG... ...
AACCTACATAAGGTAAAGGTGAGTCTTGATAAAAAAAGCATAAATCAATATTCCTACTATTATTAATATTATAATGAGAAGGAAATGATTTAGTAGTAATTAAAGCGCGTATATCATTTGGTAAAAATAAATTAATAGCCAAGCTATTCATATTATAAATACGCACAGTAAAAGGTGCTCTTACAGATAAATCACATAAACTAAATAATAACATAATCAAATACTTTCGTAAGGTAATTCCTTCCAACCCTCTGTTAAATAGAGTATTGGGCCGTACATTTTACAAGGAAGAATATTCTCTAAAGCTAAATGCTTGTTTTCAACGGCGCCTTTAATTAACGCCTCTTCATCATAAGCATAATAACCATCTTTTAAAGATAATACTCCTGCATAACCATTAATATGCTTTTGTATATCTTGAAAAGAATTAATTTCTACTACATTAGTAGAACCTTCAACATCATACAAAATAGCAAGCATACTTAATAACCTTAATTCGCGGCGCCAATATTATTTTTTCTTTTAACGATACTATTAATAATATCAAAACAATCTATTACTTCTTCTCTATCTACTTTTCTTACATCTAAAACAACATTATTCTCTAATAAACTTAATAAAATAATCTTATTACTAAGACTATTAACATTATTAAAAGCTTTAAGCCATAAATCAAAAGTCATAAGTACCTACTTGGGGATAAAGGGGGGTTAAAAAGTACCCTTGTATTATTTTTATGCTTTACGCAACAAAAAAGCGCCGTAAAAGGCGCTTAAAAGGAAACTTTTTGAGGAAATTTGGGGAGCAAAGCCAAAAAGGATTACGTAATAAGGATTGCACTGTAAGGGTGCAGGTCTCCTTACATATTCCCTCTTTATTCAAAAGGTTAAAATGAGTTTAAAGAGCTATAAATAGGTCCCCCTGGCGGGGGACTAATGCCCCCTGGCGGGGGCCACTAATTCAGACTACTACAAGAAAAAGTATATTTCAACTTTTCTTGCAAATAAATTAAAATAACTTACAAGTAACCGTAATTACTGAAGATTATCTTAATTTAAAGTAGCCGAATCACCACTCTAGGCAAAGGTTTTAAGTTTTTTCTTTACCTTTAAGGCGCGGAAGAACAAAAGTGCGATTAGAGCTCTTAACAATTACTTTTCTAGGGGGTAAACACTTTTCTGTTTTTCCCCGAAAGCGTGATTAAGAACCCTAACTACACTTTTTTAGCGCGCCTCAAATATCTTTCCAGTTTTCCAGATCCTTACCAATAACCTTACCAGTAAAGATTGTACCTGATATTAAACCAAACAAGATGCTTAGCTTTATTATATCAGGGGAGAGCAACGTATCTCCAAGACCTACACCTGTAATGGTGAAACTTAGTATCAACGAATAGCCAATAAATAAGTTCCACCCTACCAGCATTACTTGTGCTTAACCTCGTACAAGGTGCCAGTGTGGTCTTCGTTCTGGATAAAGACAGCATACTTACTATAAGTTTTAATCAGATAGTAAGTGTCTCCATTGGAGCTAACTGTTGCTTTGAGGAAAATTTGATCTGCGGCTCTCTGACAAGCAAGAAAGCTTTTTGCCTCGATTGCAGAATAATCTCTGCCTTGAGCGCAATCAATTTTCTTTATCATTTCGTTCAAAGGAGTTGGCGGCATTTTTAGCTGCTCTCTGAGAGCAGTGCGCAGGCGATGGTTCACTCTTTGCTCCCAATTTTCCTCCTCGTAGACTGCATCGTCCTCATCCTCGCACTCACGCTTGAACGCAAGGATGTTCTCCTTGATGTTTTTTTTAGCCTGGTTGACTCTCCTCATGGGGAAGGTTTCAACGGCATTGACGACATTAATCAAAAATGTTGCAACATCAGGATAGCAGGAGATGATCTCCTGTGCGTTGCGATAGGCGAGGTTGAGTACACGAAGTGTTTCCTCATTGGTTTGTGGGTCCGCAATCTCTTCAAGGACGCTGCGAATTGTGTCAAATTTACTCATTGGTGTGCTCCTTTCGAGCATCTTGCTACATATTCTTTAATGTAGCGGGGAGAAGTAAGCCTGGTTAGCATGATTGGCCAGGCAAGGAAAGTAAGAAGTGCGGCCATAATAATGCCCCAAACTCTAGTTGAAGTTGGAGCGTTCGCTACGATGAACTCCCAAGCGATGATGCTTGAGAAAACAACTGTGATGAAGAAAGAGATCTCAATGTACGCCGCGAACATTATTTGTTCTCCGGACATACAAGATTGTACTCTTTGGTAGTCTGAAGCCACTCCCGCTTATAGCGGTAGACTGACTCGTAACAATTATACTTATCATCAGCGTTCTCGATGTCAAAACAAAGGTCCTCTAAGAGGTTAATGCTTTTGGCATTTTCTCTTAGATCCTCCCACAACTGAGAACAAGAAGGAGCTGGTGTGGGCTTAGCATCAGTCACAGCGCTCATGACGAGTAAAACTGTAACCACTGCAATCAATGAGGGCATCAACCACTCAAAAAGAAAATCTCTCATTTTTTACCTCGCAACCAAGTTGAGGAAGGAAATTATGATAAGCATTGCAAAGAATTTATCTTCATTCATTGCTCAGTTTTATCCCATTGCTGCTTCATCGCAGTAGCAACGTCTTTGACTGTAGCATGATCTTGATCTTGCAATTCCTCAATAGTCTCAGAAACTTTGTTTCGAATGTCTTGAGATACACTTTGAACAAGTCTGTGAAACTTATTGTAGAGCTCTACGTTCAACACACAGAGTGAAGCTAGCGCCACGAATGGCACTAAGAATATGTAGAAGAAGTAGTAGATCAAATCAAGTATTGGTGTATACTTGATTATCAAGAACAAGATCATCAGAGACAAGAAAATGCGAGCCCAAGGACCAATCGCATCCAAGTCCCGTAGTGCCTGTTGCGTTAAGGCGTCTCTCTTGTCCTCAGCCATTGTTCTTTAACCCGGCTAAGAAGTTTTGGACCTCCTCATAATTGGAAGTCCCAATGTAGAGATGCACTCCCCGGTAACCGTTCACTTCCACCCGAGCATCGTAACGTATGTTAGCAGGAACACAGTTCTCTAACGCTTCAGCAAGACGCTGGAAGATAGTCTCGTGGTCGTTGCTGCGACACATATTGCCGTATGTGACCGTACAGGGGATGTACTCCCCCTTACGTAAAGAGATCTTCCAGATGGACTTAGTCCACCTGTAAAGCTGAAGGTGGGCCCTGACATCGGGATGGATCGCATCCCAAGTCTGCTGCACGTGGGTTGGGACCTCAGGTGAGGTCGTTGTTGTGGTTGCGGGTGCAGGCCGAACTACCTCGGCCACAAAGTTGTTTGTGCTGTTGTCAGACATCTCGTCTCCTTAAAAAAGCACGTGTTAGGTAATGGTTGGACAATACCTTTGAATTAATTTTTTACAAGCTTCCAACTAGCTTATGAACCAACAAGTCAACACGACTCATCAGGCAGGTTTCCCTGCTAACAACCATTTACATGGAAAGCTTCGATTACTCTAAGCTTTTACGTTTTCGACCCCGCCGTAACGGTAGGTCTTGCTGGTTAATAGATGAAAGCAGTCAAGACCACCATCTTGACTTTTGTGGCACTGGTTTCTCCAACCAGTGCCGATCATCAATCGGCCACCATTCTGTTATTGGTTGGCGGCCTCCAACTAGTTCAGTTGAGCCTGCTATTGAGCTTTCAAGATGACTAAAGAAAACCACTTTAATGACTTCAAGCTTGCCGTCGACAAGCTTTGAAACCACTTCATGGTCATTGCTGATTTTTACCACGTCGATAAGCTCCCCTTCTTTAATCCCTGTCTCACAGACAGGGCAGTCGGGGTGTTTTAGTTCGTCGTGAGTCGAGCAATAGTTTTTTTTTGCCATCATCTTTTGCCTTTTAAATAGCAGACTTGCTGGTTAACTTGTTTTAACGGCCACGGTTACCTTGCTAACAACCATCCGCCGTAACGGTAGGTCTTGCTGGTCAATATTATCGTCGCAGGCCCTTACAGCCTACGGGTTTTCCATTGTCGTCTCGGACAAGCTCCCCAGGTGAAGTGACGTCATAGCGAGTGCCTTGAAGGGCACTCACGATGAGCCCTGACGTAATATAAATCACGTCATTCTGAGGTGCAGGGAGACCTTCGATCTCCCCATATGTTGCGGTGTAGATGTCAATGCCATCTACGGTGCTATCGAGGTTGAAGGACGTAGCCACTCGGGCTACATCTCCCGATGGAGGGACGGAGATCACGCCGCTTTCCGCAGTGTGAATGTTGATGGTGTGAGGGGTAAGGTTGACAAAGTTTGTAGTCATGACGGCTCCTTTTTATTTTTTAATCTACTGATAGATCACTTTCGTGACGCTATCAGTTTTGGCGGTGTTGGCCTTAAGGGCTGCTTTGCCTTCTTCTGTCGTTAGCCAACGACGCAGGATGGTCTCGCAATGGACTGCCTTAGCGCGGTCCAGTACGAGAATTTGGTGGTCGTCAGTTCCACTTTCCTCGTTAAGAGGAGTGAAGCTGACAACCAGCCCATTGGAGGCGATTGCCTCCAGCCTCCTCCTGACTGGGTTATGCACCCAGTCTAGGTAGAAAAATGGGTCTTCCCCTTCAAGGGGAGACCAGTCGCAAACTAAGATGGACTGGTGCCTGAGCACCAGTCCTGCTTGACCACCAACGTTATTTACGAGGTGGGAGTAGAGCGCCATAGCTGGCACCCAGTTGGGGATGTTGTGGGTGTTCATTTTATTCCTTCTTGAGGATGAGGCTCAAGGCCTCTAACAAGGAGACGTACTCGACGTCTCTCTGCTGGATGAGGTGTTCGGGATCAAACACCTCTACTTCTCCGACATTAGACATGTTGAAGAGAAAAGAGATTGACCCTTGACCCACACGAATGGAGAGAGCATATTTGCCTTTCTCTACTTCGCATAGGTTTGAGGCCCCGAGCTCTTTTTGGAGCTCAAGGAGGATGGAGGAGATCATTTGATCTCCTTCGGGCTGAACGCCAAAGCGTTCTTTGACCACTCCCCCGAAGGGTCGTCATCAAACTTTGGCATGGATGGCCCGGAATGGACCGTCCAGACCGTACCTCCGAAACAAATAACTGTTCCGGACTTAGTGCTGCGGAAGGGCTCATTCCGGACCACGATAGGCTGCGGAGGTCTCCCCTCCCCTCGAGAGAAGAGGGTGCGGGGCTCGGAGGATAAATCCTCTGAGCCCGTTTTGGGCCCCCAGAGGCGGGTGACCGCCTCACCTGCGAGGGGGTACTCATGCACCCCATCTGGGCAACCTTTGGCTGCCCACTGGTTGAGGAGGCTCCGAAGAGCTTCCTCGTTGAACTCGTCACAGTGCGTGACGAAGTGTCTGCTGCCCTCAGGGGGCAGGTTGATGTTGTGCTCAGCAAAGAAGCTGAGCAAGAAGGCCTCGTTAGCCGAGGCCATGTTTTTAAAAGGAGCCATTGCGGTTCCCTTTTCTCCCAACAAGGGGTTTTGGGTTAATTGAAAGTGGGCCCTCTGGGGATTGAACCCAGGATCTCCGGTTTATGAGACCGGTGCCTTAACCAACTTGGCTAAAGGCCCAAATGTGAGAATGGGTTGTCTGGGGCTCGAACCCAGGACCTACGGATTAAAAGTCCGCTGCTCTACCGACTGAGCTAACAACCCAAAAACACACCAAGCAGGATTCGAACCTGCGACCCACGGCTTAGAAGGCCGTTGCTCTATCCAACTGAGCTATTGGTGCATAAGCGCCCATTATTACGTCCGGAGCCAGACGCCTCTTTACTATGCCACAACTTACACCACACATAGCAAAGAGAAGTTCCTCTCCTCCCGAAAGGAGTAAAAAGAGGAGAGGAGGGTGCTCCCCAACACCCGAGTACCGTCAGCCGGGATCGAACCGGCACACCCGAAGGCGGGAGATTTTAAGTCTCCTGTGTCTACCTATTCCACCATGACGGCATGGTGCTCCTGGTTAGGAGTGGGAGGGGGGCCAGAGGTTAATATATTTCCTCTGGCTCAAGGAATTTTTCTATCTCCCTAATGATAAAGGGGGCGATAAGAATGAATGTGATGATCCCCAATAAAGGGGACCACATGGCTAGCTTGATCCAAGCGGCAAAAGCCGCGAGGGTCGTAAAGGCCGCTAATAGGACGAAGGTCACAAACGCGACCTCTTTGAGATATCTTTGCACGAGTTACTCCTTTCGTGCAAGTAGGGGTAAGGTGGGGGAAGAGCCAGAATTACTCTGACTCCTCCCAATCGAGGAGGCAGTTGTTGCACTGCGCTCCCCAGACAATGGAGTTGAACGTGCGGCGGATGATCCAGAACCGCACGTTCAGACTGTGGCATTGTGGGCACATAGTATTTCCTCTCATGTGCGATAGAGGGTGTTGTAGACTGTTCAGCACATCAATTAATGATGCCCGCACTCACCATGGACGTCGAGGTCCTGGGGGAGGTCTGTCGAGTGCTTAGATTCCCTATTAAAACTCTTACAAGCTGCGGAGGCTTTTACTTACCCGGGATCCGCATTCTCCTAAATTACTTTAGAAGTTTCTGCCTTTTACGGCTTTGGTCATGTTGTAGACCACGGCTGCATTTCAGCTTTGCCGTTCTCCCTTGCCGCTTTTTCAGGCAATGATCTCGTCCCCCAACGCTCCTCTTGACATTTATAAAGGGATTTCCTGTCAAGATTACTCTTTCGAGAGAGCGCAAGTTCCAACTCTTGCTATCAATCTAGGTGCTTTACGCACAACCTTTGAAAGGCGATTGACATTGCCCGTCCCCAACCTCGTGGAGGTGGTCCGTATCTGGGGACTTAGTGGTGCGGACCGGAAGGTTGCAATAGGGATAAAATCCTTATTACCCCTGGCTTCCCCTGGTACCACACCGGTGTGCAGTGCTCACTATAAAGACCAACTCCCACTGCACTTTGGGTTGGTCGGAGAGGGTGGTTGAAAAGTACTAGGCTGGGCTGATGCCCATTTAAACTGACCTAATATTTCCAACCCCCCTATAGAGAGATCGCTCTCTCCCATAAAAACATTATCTGCAATGCTTTTATGTTTTTGCTACTACACTACAGAATAATCTGCAATGAGTAGCTTTGGTGCGGACGAGGTCTATTCCTCTTACGTCTTCCGACAGCCCGCAGCTCACCCCCAAGACCTCTAACAGAGGTCCTGAGGAATTTAGAAGCTTTAAAACGTCTCCTTACTAGAGGTAAAACCTACTAGAAAGAAACGGTTGGACCAACCCCCGCCTGAGCGGGGAGGTCTGTCGGCGGACCCAGCTTAGCTCATGAGAGCCTTTAGCTGGCTCATCGGGTCGGTTTTAGCCGTCCACCCCGTGTTGGAGGTCGGGTCTTCGATCACAACGGTGATCTTCAGACCCTGGCTAGTCAGGGTCTGAACCTGAGCGTAGAGCTCGGGGCTCAACGCTGAGGTACGAATCTCAGCCTTGGACATTGTGCCCTTGGCCGATGTCGAGCTGTCAATGGACAGCTCTGAATCAAGGCCCTTAGCCGCGAGGGCAGCCGAGGCTGCGATTAAGGCAGCCTTGGAGTTAACAAATGCCCCCTCAATAAGAGGGGTGGGGGTGGGGGTGTTCTCGTTAGCCATGACGGCAACTCCTTATAGGAAGAGAAGGGAAAAGGAAGGTGTGTCTTGTGACTCACCACCACTATCTCTCTTTCTGCCGTAGGCGTGCGTCAGCACACCCTCCGAAGGAGGGAGCCGTTAGGCATAGGGGCCGCTAGGCCCCCCGACAGGGCTCGCCCCTGTCGAAGACAGCCGTTAGGCGGCAACCGTTAGGTTGCTCCAGCGGAGCCGTTAGGCGGAGCGGAGTACGACGCCGCTAGGCGGAGTACGGGGAGCGGAGTAATATCAGACGCAGCTGTCAAACATTACTATGAATATTTCTATGTTATTAAGAATCATTCCACAGATCACCAAGATCAATTTGAATCTCATCGTCTAAAGTAGAAACATTGGAATCTGCACCTACAGCAGTATCAGAAACGGGTTCTACTTGAGCCTCAGAATTATCTTTAGGCTCAGAAGCCTTAGCCTCAATAAGCCTTACATAGATTGCCTTTTTATAAGCAACGCTCTTAAAGAGCCAAAAGCCCTCAGGACTAGTGACGTCTTTGAGTCGAGTAGTAGAAACTGACTCGTAGCCGTCAGGAACAGTAAAAGCTGTTCCAGCTGGATAAAACAGTGCCATCTTGAGAGGTGCCTTAAGCTGAAGCTTGCGTTTTACAGCATTGCCAAAGCTAGACACAACTCTAGCGTTACCAAGCGAATCGTCTACTTGGCAGGATTGCTTAGCCCCAAGTAAAGGAGCAAACACCTGATTGATCCAAGTGTCTTTAACCAAAGTCCTATCTCCGTCAGCCCTTGCAGGCTCAGAAACCTTTACTGTTGAAGCTTTCTGAGTAGACGGCTTAGAATTCCCTGAGCTCCTACCAGAGCCCTTCTGAACCATCTTACCAAAATTCACCACGACATGACTGCCACCAGAAACAGTCACATTCTGCCCAGCTTGAGGGTCTGGAACCTGTGTAGCTAACTGCTCGAGCAACGCTGGCGAACCAGCTGCATAAGCAGCTTCAATCATACTAGAATAGCTGGAAGCCACAAGCATCAACTTAGCCTTAGCTGTATCGCTGATGGGAGCTGTGGCAATCATCATGTAAACATTCATTTTAGCAACCCTCCTCAGTAGTTGCAACGTCGATCAAAGCAATCAACGCTTGGGGAGAAGGCAACTTGACATTAATCTCGTCGCCCAACCTAAAGAAACGCCTCAACGCGCTAGGCGTCTTAGCACCAAGACGACTCGAATGCTCTTGGAAGTTAGAGAGAACATAAGAGTCAAAGGCTGAAGTAAAGTGCATCAGCCCGATGACAAACTCTGCCACCACCTCGTACGGGACTGTCAGCTCATAAAGCGAAACTGTCAATCCGTCAGAAGCAGTAAGAGCTGCCTTGATGTCTTGAAGGATATGATACGGCGCCTTGACGCCATTAACCTTCGAGACAAAAGGTGTGCAGATGCTATTGCGCACATAAGACGCAACAGGTGCCGAGTCAAACACCTCAACCTCACCACCGCTCTTAAAGACGTATTGACGAGGAGCCTCTGCGTCAAGATCGTGGTAAGTAGCAAGCTGATCGCCAGAAGACCACAGAATATTCCCAAACGAATCTGAGAACGGTGAAGGTAGAATCTTCATATAGGCGGTCTCACCGTTAAGCTTAACCATCTTACTACAAGGGTTCCGGCTTGGGTGCCGACTACCATTGCCAGACTCCGCTACGAGCTCAGCAAAGGCCTCGAGGCCGCTACCCTCGAACTTGCTCTTCCTTGAAAAGGAAGCACCTGAGATGTCCTCGAAAAGCCTGAAGCGGCGATCCTTAAGCGCATCCTCGGTGTAGCGATACTCATTACCATCCTTGACGAAGGTAGTCTGGTCATTGAGTGCCGCCATAATAAACCGCCAGATAGGACGGTAAGCAGACACCCTGTGCCCAAACGGGCTGTTGATGTCAGCCTTAAATGAGCCACCCCAGTGATACGGTACTACCGTGCCCTGGGTAATCAGGGCGTTCCCGTCCTCCTGGTTAACGAGCTTATGGTCGAGCCTGACTAAAGCGCCAGTCTCAACCATATTGAGCTTGTGCTCCAAGTACTTCTTCACCATCTCGAGCTTTTCAGTGTCTTCCTTGAACACTGCCTTAAGCACGGCTGGATGACTGTAGAGCTTCAACTCAGTAGCCGAGTAACAGTGACCGATGCCGAAACCAGTCTCAAGCTCAAGCATTACCTGCATCCTACCAGGGAGGAAAGCACCAAGGCGCTCCTCTAAGCGATACTGAACGCCAGAGTGAAGCACCCAGCGCTTAGTGGTGCGAGTCACATCACCAAGCGTCTTATTCTTGCGCACATAAATGTTACGCACTGGCTGCAACAAGTACAGCGAGCCATGCTCCAACATAGCGGCTGCCATGTTGACGATGATGCTCGAGCTGACAGGGTAGTCAACACGGCCTCGAAGCGTATGGAACTTCTTGACTGTGTCAATCCCGTTAGAGTCAACACCCTCGACAACCCTAGTGTGAACCATGTAACTGGCCACTCGAGCAGAAAGCTCTTCGCCAGTCAGCTGACCACCCTGCTGGGTCTTGATGAGAGCACTGAGACGCATCGCTTGCATAATGGGGGCGCCCGCCTGGATAACCTCACGGATACTAGGCAAGAGATCGCGCTCCTTCAACGCGCCCAACATGTAAGCAGTCAAATTTGGCTTATCGTCCTGCTTGACCTTAACAAACTCATCATCAGACTTGAACAGATCAGCGTTATCAAGAAGATAACTACTCAAGAGCTCCTGATAGAATTCCTGAGTGTAACTCTCGAAGCAGTCAGCCTGCACCGCGAGCAACAGCTTGTCAATGCCGCTGCTTTCAACAAAGTAGCGGTGCTTAACATCAGACGTCTCAACAACCTCTGCTTGTACAGCGATCGCTGGATAGACGTCTGACCAGAGCCACTCTGGCCAAATGTCCTTGGTGTTGTCAGCAAGGAGCTTGTTGACGTCTACCATGACCTTACTTGCAGTCACCTGCCCGACGTTAGTGACATTAAGTAGGTCACTAAAGGAAACAGGGTGCTGCCTCTCATAGGCCGCCACAAGCGCTGCTTTGAGGCTCTCCCAAGTAGCTTGGGCTTTTGACCCATTACCTACAACAGGGAAAACCGCCAGAAGGCGACTCAAGAAGGTCTCATCGCCCGACTCGTCCGAGTTCAAGCTGTTGCGAGCAACTTCGACCTCATCCGAATTGACAGCCAGCTTCATAGCAAGCCAGTCAAGTGGTGATCGAGCCATAAGATACTGCTCATAGCCGAAGACTCCCCACGCGTGGAAAAACAGCTCAGAGAGCATCTCGAGAGATTCTCTCTTAGAACCATCCCCGTACTGAGGCTTAAAGGCTCGAAGAGCTGCCTTGTAGACAACACTTTGATTCTCAGTGTCATCAAACATCTCAAGGGCCTGTTTAAGCTTATCAAGCATGTCATTGGCGTCATTATCGCCACGAGCATTAAAATACTCGCTTTGAGCCATGCTAGCGTACTCACCGGCCTTGACTTGCTTGTAATAGCTAAACCACTTCTGAAGGAAGTGATAAGCACTGCTTGCAGCATTCGCTTTCTTAGGGTCAGCGAAAGCAATCGCATAGTGCTCATGGATTGCCCTTAGAGGCTGCCCCGTGATTCCAAGGTCACACTTGACAGCCTGATTTTCCTCGACAGTCCACTCAGACATGAGCTTCGCGGCTGGAGGTGCATCGCGAAGAGGCACCTCTAGGGAAGTCTCTTTGATCCAAGCGTAGGCTCGCTCAGGAAAGACCCATGAGTTCTCAATGGCTTTAATCTCTCGATCATCACCAAGAATCTCCTTGATCTTCTCCCACATCGGTTTCAGGTCATCCGCGTTAGCAGTAGCCATCGCCTCCGAGATCGCCTCCATCTTGCTAGCCCAGTCATCAGCTGATGGGAACTGGTACCCAGCATTGATGAAGTTAATGGCCCAACAGACGAAGAGCTTGAGCACTCCGACGTTGTACTGCTCGTCAACAGAGAGACGAGTGTGCACATTCGCTCCAGGATTCTCGGGAGCAATCTCCATACGTGGGAAGCTCTCGTCCATGGTAGCGACGACATAATCTTTGTCGCTGACAATAGCTCTTTCGAAGATAGCATCGGAGAGCTGAAGCCAGCAGAGCAGTGACGCTACCGCTGCTGGTTTTTTGGTGCGGTCGATGCTATTCTGCACCAAGAAGCACAAGAAGGCATAAAACTTTAACGCCCACTCCCTTACCCGAGGATCTGGTCCCCAAGCTCCATTTGTGTCCCGCCATACGATGTGGGCAAGCACAGCAGAGCACAGGTTGACTAGAGTCCCTGTAGGCCCTTGGCCTTGATTTGGGGCACAAATAAAATTGGCCACCTCGGCCTTTGTTACCCCATCGGGGATCTCAAAACAAGGAGCATCAAGAACCTTGAGGTTTCCGTCCTTGCGTGAGTCCCTGTGATTAACCTCAATCTTTGGGACAGGGAGGTTCCGAGTAGCCTCCTCGTGAATTTTAACAGCGCGAACACGCCAAGCCTCTTTCTCTACGAGCAAGCGGTCGCCGTCAGAGTCTCGTTGGAGGCGGTCTTGGGCCTGCTTGCTCATCCAAATGAGATTTGGACTTGCCTCGAGGCTAATCCAAATTGCTCTGAGGCGCAGATAAACCGCTTCATTAAGGGCAAAGGCCGTGCTCTCGCTGCCTATCTCCTTGTAGATGAAGGAGCAAAGGTCCCCGTAGAACTGCTGTCCCTGACGAGACAGCTCCCCTGAATCATGCTCAAGGCCAAAATAGACCTTCTTTGCAAAATCAAAGACCTTGGTCAAAGACTTGTGAGTTATCACAGCCTGCGTGATGAGGCAAGCGTGGTAGAGCTGAGGCTGGCCTGTAACAGCAACAGCATCAAACTCAACGCCCTCAATCGATACTTTCTCGGTCTTCTTTGGCATCTTTTTAAGGATACAGTAGTCCGAAGGCATTGAAATCTGATCGCAGTACATGGTCTTAACCTTGTGGCCCTGGCCGTACACTGTGTGCGCGACCTTGCCTGGGCTAATAGCTCCAAGGCTGGCAGCCGAAGCCTTGAGAGCATCGACATTCTCTGCGCCCTCAAAGAGCTTCTCGACAATTGGATTGTCAAGCTCATAGAGACGCTCAAGCGAGCTGCGGATTGCTCCACGGAACTCATTCTCTTGGAGCAGCAAAGCACCAGCAGAACGAATAATAGCGTCCTGCCATGCTACCGACGAGCTTCCTTGAGGATTGTCCTCGGCAATCACGCCACCTGTGAAGAGGCGATGATCGTGACCCACCGTTGGAGCGTAGCAATCAAACCACCACTCTTGCAGGTCAATGATCTCGAGCCCTTGAAGGGCCTCACCCTTAGCCTCCACAGCATCTTTCAACGACCCCTTAACGTTGTCGTAGTGGATGAAGAAGGCGTCGACAGTCTCGTCAGGAGACTGACCCTTGAGATCGCGGTACTTGATCTCGTCAGGGGTGAGTTTGAGCCACCGATCCCCATACCTGACCGCCTGGGTGCAGGTGGCGTGGGCCTTACCCTTAGCCTGGAAGCCAGGAGCGACATTGCCCTCAGCATCCTCAACCAACGGCGTGTGCACGCGAATCTGGAAGATCGGGTGCCCAGCGCCTAGGTTTAAGCCCATAGAGTACTCGTTTCCTCCATCAGCTCCAACCTGACCTTGGTTCTCGATGTTGGTCAGGAAGTACCTGACGCGGTTTCCATCAAGATCTCGGTTGAGGCCCGAGGTAAACGGCGTCGTTGCCATACCACGACTACGAGCCCTGAGCTCTTTGTTCGTGGCAAATACGCTCTTGAGCCACTTAGCGTATGGCATCAAGTTGCCATCCTCATCCCGCTCCTTAACGAAGAAGCCAGGAGTAACAGGGCTAAAGCCAAGTTGAGCTGTAACTCGATTGAGCACAGCTACGTCAACCTGACGCCCCTTCTCGTCCTTGAGGTTTTGGACAAACAAGACGTCATCATACGCCACCTCAAGTTTATCCTGCCCAAGCGACTCGCGCCACTCATTGAGCTGGTCAAGGCTCTGCTTGAAAGCAGAAGCCCACTGGTGCTCTGCCACAAAGGCCTGCTTGAGCACCTGCCCATGAGGCTCATCGCCCTCAGCCCACCCCAAGAAGTCCTTATCAGACGTGGGGAAAAGCTTAAGGGTTAAATAGTTCTCAGCCATAGCTGAGCTCTTGACTTGCTTTTTCAGCGAGTCCATGAGCTTCCTGCCAAGCTGAATCTTCTTCTTAATAGAACTCATTTCTGAGTCCTCCCTTCTGCGTCAAAAAGACGCTTTATGAGGTCGTTAACCTCATTGTTGTAAGTCTCTGGGTCTGAGATCACCCTCAACTCATTCAGTTCCGTGAGGAACCACTGCCACTCGGTGACAATCTGACAGGTCAAGGGATCCTGATAAACGGGCCTCACAAACTTCTCAAACGAGTAGTCCCTCACACAATAAGTCTGCGAGAGCTCCTCAGCCAACTGGGGATTGGCGAAGATCACTAAGGCGTCCTCAAACTGCCTGGTCAACGCTGCCTTGACTTTGAGGGCCACCGTCTTGTTGAGAAGGCGGCAGTCGTGCCAAGCTGGCTCGATCTTATTTGTCTTGGGGTTGCGATACAACCCCTCGACGTTGTCGTACCAAGACAATGTGAGCTTTAAAATTTGCTGGATGCGGATGTTCATCTTAGCACCCCCACCCAAGCTCAATGCTGTTAAACTCGATACTCTGTTGAGCGTTGATGATGAGTCTTTGCAGACTCGCCATGCGATCAACTACCTTCCCGATCTCTCGGAAGAAGTAGTCGTTCGCGGCCTCAGAGGCCTGGGAGAAGGCCTCCATCAACCTCTGCTCCTTAGCAGCGAGGTTGATCATCACCCGCTCTGCCTTCTTGAGGAAAGCCGCGGCTCCCTCTAGGGCGGGAGTGGTGAGGCTCCGAACTGCCTTAGCAGCAGCTCGGATAGCCTGTTTGTTGTGGCTCGCCTTACGGAGAGTCACAGGGCGCTCGGCCCGCCGAGCCTGGCGGATGGCCTCGCGGTGAGCATGACGCTCTGCACGCAGGGCCTTGGCCTCGGCACGACGCGCCTCACGGAGCGCAGCCTGCTCCTCAGCGCGCGCTTGCCCCTCACTCCGTGCCTTGGCCTTCGCCTTCGCCTTCGCTGCAGCCTTAGCCTCTTTAGCGGCCTTGACAGCCGCTAGCTCTTGATGGCCGAGAGCAATAAGCTCCCGGCGATTTTTGTTACGGCGCTTCCGCGAAGCGCCGCCGATCCTGACCAGCAGGCTATACTTAGCCTTCTGGTTATTAGAGGCGTTGCGCTTGTCATTGCGCTCGCCCGATGGCTTATTAGTTGCCTTTTTCATGATAAACTCCTTTTCATGAATGGCGGGTTGTGGAGCCAATTGGGGAGGGCTCCGGGGAAGTGTGTCATCTTTGTTGACACGAACAAGGTCATAGCGACCACATGTGCAGTTTGAGGTTACACAGAAGCCATAACTACAAAAAGGCTACTGTGGGGTGCGGTTCTCTGCTTCACCTATCCCAGCTATAAGCTTTCGAGGGAGCGGCAGAATTGACCACACTAACTGCTTATAAAGCAGCTATGTGGCAATGGTTCAGGTGTTTATAGAGGTTGCCTGAAACCTCTAGCGGGGTCAGAAAAGGTAATGGGTGTGAAGATCAAAGATTTCTTTGACCTTATTGCCATACCTGTACGCACCCATCCCACCGCCATTGTAGCGGTAAAATAAATACGTATCGACCTTCTTCGCTCCCCGTTTCACTGGCTTGAGCCAGTGGTCTGGGTTGTAAAGATCGACTTTTTTAAAGTCTCTTTCCAACCCGTTGTACCACCGACTCTCTAGCCAGAGGCGCTGGTACCTAAACGCATTCTCAAACGATGCGTTTAAAGTGGCGCAAGAGGCAAGGCGCCCTCCTGCGTCCTCACCTCTAGTGTCCACCTGGGTAAGGCCACAGGCTTGGACAGGAGACATGTATATCTCCTTCTCCCACATCTGATGGGCAGACTTGACCTTGCCCTGTGAAAGCTTGTGGCTGTGACCCTCACTAAAGCCACACCCTGTCTCTTTGAGACAGAGGGCAAGAGCGAGGCGTTGGACTTCGCTTGGGGCATCGCCCCAAACTTCTTGGAATGCTTGAGCTATGCGTTCAAGCCGATCAGGGTATTGCTTAAGGCGCTTAGTCCCCATGGAGGTAGAACGATAAAAGCTCCTAATAGAAGCCTTTACCCCTGCCTTGACCGCTAACCTCTTAAAGAGGCGGCTCTCCGCCTCCCAAACCCGAGCTGTTTCCAGCTCAAGCAGGGTAGGTCCCTCTTGCTCAACTAAGAGAGGCTGTACCTCAGTTAAGGTGCAGGCAGAAAGGAAAAGGAAAAGAATTGTTGACATGATGAGCTTAGTCATTGCGACTGCTCCTTCTGCAGTAAAAGACACTGCGGCTGTTCTGATAAATCCCCTTGATCATCAGGCGAGATTCCTCGCGAGCTTTTACGCAGGGCCTTGGGCCTCTGCAACCTCCCCTAAGGGAGGTTAGCTTTCGACCAGGACGCTAAGCGCCCTGGTCAGGGGGTGGTTAGTCAAACCAATTAGGAATTGGGTCACCTCTCCAGTCCCAATCCCTAGGGAAAAGAGATTGCGCCATCGACTTGGCGCTGTCATAGCCCATGCGTCGAGCATACTTCTCTTCCTTTCCCAGACTGAGGGCTTTGAGGAGGCAAATCCAAGCTTCAAAGCCTTTTGGCTCCTGAGGGTTTGGAAATGACAATCCATAACGAATTGCCATCAAAGCCCCCCTCGCCTCAAGTCTTGAGGCTTTCCAGGAATCGTCATCAATAATGACAATTCCCCTACTCAAGACTTCTTCAAGAAGTCCGGGAAAGGAACAAACCTCCCCTTCTAGGTCCATCCAGACCTGGTTGATATTAAGGTCTCTGGACCAATAGTAGTCTAGCTCGTACCCTTGTGGGTACACCTCAATGTCAAAGCCTTGGCCTTCGAAGGCCTCGAGGAGGCTTTGAACCTCTTTGGAAGGCTCGAAAACGAGCTGGCCCCCCAAGGTATAGATCTCCTCGAAATAACTCTCAGGGAGCCACCAGAGGAAATCCACATCTAGTGGTACCTCCTCATAAGCAAGGTTATGCTTTTTGAAGAAAGCATTCCTTGCTACCCCTCTCTTAAAACCCAAAGTACCAAAAGGCACTTTGGGAATATTTGTTGTTGTTGTTGTTGTTGTTGTAATGAAGTAACGCATTGTTTTGTCCTTTCGACAAGTGGGTTAGCGTTGAATTAAAGCAACGTTGGCACCCCGGGTGGGCACCCAACTATTACATTGCTAAAACTTCAATAATAAAAATACCCCCAAATATACTTTATATATTTCATAACCCTTATAAGATTTTTCCCAAATATATTATATATTTTCACCTTTCCTTATAAGATTTTTCCCCCAAATATTAACATATTAACTCTTAACCTACCCTACCCCCTGTTTAGAGATAATATATTGCAACTTAAAAAAACCGTAAATCCAAATTTTTTAATTCAAATTTTTTAATTTACAATATGCAATTTTTTGGATTGATAATATCAAACATTACTTTTACAGAATCGTCTAACCAATTAAAATTAGAGCTATTAAAATCAAAATCTACAGTATGTAAAATCTGCGGAGAATAATCATTTACTGACCATATATTTTGCTGTGTTTTAAAACTAAACATAGTGCTATTCAATTCAGATTCTATTAATCTGTTTTCAACAGGCACTTTAAATTTATCTAATTCAAGTTTTAAACAACCATCCATGCCTGACATTTTGTTATAACCAAATACATCTCTAGGTAAAGCTTGTAATGCTTGTTTAGTATATATTCGACCAGCGCCTAATCCATGTGTAACCAACCCATGCTCAGGTAAATACCCTACAAAATGTTTTATTGTTTTTGTAAAAGAGTCGTACATATACATGTTTTTAATAGAAGCCCAATAACCATTTTCATGCGCTACCTTGATGCAAGTTAAAATTAAATTTAAAGGCATAAAATCATCAGAACCAAGCCATAATAAAAAGTCAACATTTCTAATTTTAGCTTGGTTGTATATATGGTTATTTTTATTCGAAAGTATATTAGGCATTTCGTAAAATTCGACATTATTAAATTTTTCAATAACATCTCTCTCAATTTTACTACTACCTACAACTAGATACTCTACTTGAAAACCTCTTTTATTTAATTCTGGGATTATATATTTGGTCATATAATAAGTATGCACTCTAAGCACATTGGGTCTTTTCCAAGCAGGAAGTCCGATCATTATTTTCATATTGTAGGCCTTTGCATTACTTTAGTAATAAATTTTAACTCATCTAACTCTCTATTAATTACTTCGCACGGTAAATCTTTTTGATGGCTTGTAGCTGATATAGTCTCTTTAAAATTTATATCATTATGAGTTATGTCACCTTGCTTATGCGGTAATGCTAATATAGGTATATTATTACGTTGTGAATATATTCCCACCCATACATCTGCCATATTTCTCTCCGCTCCAAAATCGTTTAAAGAGAGCTTTATATTATTGGTAGGTATGCACATGACCCCCGTGCCACCAAACTGCGTATATTGTGGGAAATCGAGCGTATATAAGCAACGTACTTGTGAATAAAACGTTGGTTTATAATAACCTTTTAAAGGTAAATCAAAGAAAGAACGCCCGTGATATGTAGTAATAATTTGATTATTAAAGTGTTGTTGATATGCGATATGATTTTGTACGTAACCAGGCGAATAGAATAAATCATCATCTATAGTAAAGTAATAACATTCTGGTAGTTTATCTATAAAATAAAATTTAGCGGCGTCGCCTAGATCACCTGCCAAATTTGGTCCAAAATGCAATTTTACGTTTTTAAAGTTTTGTATTACTTTAGCGTATAAAACAGCGGGCATTTCTTTATAATCATTTAAGTATACATGTACTTCATCAACTTGATTATAAATCGAAGCTAATGTTTGTAGTAAAGATGATTGTCTACTTTTAATAGTGGCCATAGCTGCTATTTTTTTCATTATAATAACTCCAAGCTAATAGGGTCTTTTTCAAATTGCACATAAGTAATATATGTTAAGCCAAGAAATTTAGCTTTGACTAATCTATGCACTCCATCAAAAATTAAATTTTCTTCTGATAGTATAATTGGATAAGTAAGCTCTGAATTTAATACTCTATTCATATGATGTAAAAAGAAATCATTGTTTATTTCTTCATCTTCATGTTGCCAACACCAAGCAGTTTTATATCTTTTATCCCATAGTTCAGAAACTAACATTTGTTTTGGTTTAATATCTTTTGACAACTCCCAAATGTTATCTAACTTCCAAGTACGGTTATATTGATATTTTTCTGTTTTAGGAAAATAAACAGTAGATGACATTTTTATCCTTTTATTTTAATGTTAAGTATCCGCCAAATATTAATAAGCTGATACCTATAATTT
>Ga0209951_1000110_pt1 | contig 19021 bp, 19 predicted proteins | sample SalPon2_A_H2O_MG_2_FD_185725 | JGI IMG/M metagenome (GOLD analysis project Ga0209951, IMG submission 185725) | Salt pond water microbial communities from South San Francisco under conditions of wetland restoration - Salt Pond MetaG SF2_A_H2O_MG... ...
AAGATCACCTTGGAAAGCAGCGCTAGCGATAGTAAAGATACCCTTAGTAGCAACAGGGACAGCCTCTCCGGGGAGAGCAGCCTGAAGCTCAGCAGCTTTTTGAGGATTGTAAAGAAGCTTCTCGCCATTCTCGTCGTTCTTAGCGGTCTGAAGAAGAGTGATTCCAAGAGGAATATCTCCAGCTCCAGCTGGCTCAACTTGAAGGCTTACTTTTGGATACTGATTACGTCCAACAAAAGGATAATCAGTTTTTCCAAGATAGCTGTCAGTTCCATAAGAAACAGGGTCAGCAGAGAAGTCACCAGCAGAAACCTTCACGAAAGTTCCAGCATCGCCAGAACCAGCTCCAGTTGTGCTATCGAGTACCATTCCATCGGCAACACGATAGAGATTGACGACATCATGTTCGTCATATTGTCTAAAAGGAAGAATTTTAAGTCCCATAGTATTATTTTAGTTTAAGTTAAGAAATTTCAATGTTCTCACGGGAGAACGCTTTTTTAAATTTGTCAACAAGACTCTCTTCTTGAGAAGCAAGAGCCTCGTTATTGTTTGAGATGTCAGCATCAATTTGCTTTGCATTGTCAAGAGCTTCCTCGACATCAACTTCAGCAGAGGCTGTAGCAACACGCTTAGCAACTTCCTCATCAATACGAGCCTGAATCTCAGCCTCGAAAGCTTCTTTATTAGCTTTGCTCTTATGCTTCCAAAGCACTTCAAGCTTATCAGAGAACGAAGCGTAAGCTTCTTCAGTCTCGTCAAGAGACTTCACTTCTTTAGCAAGGAATTCACGATCCTCATCAGCGAGGTCGAACTTGTTATCAAGATCGTCCATACGAGAATTGAAACGAGCGACAGCTTCTTCAGCTTTCTTCTCGTTTTCAAATCCGTTAATCCGCTCATTAGCTTCACTGAGCTTGCTTTCAAGCTCAGCTACAGAAGCCTTAAGGTCTTCATATTCCTTCTTAACAGCTTCCTTCTCGCTCGTAAGAGCCTCTTTCTCTTTCAAAAACTCTTCGTTCTTTTCGCGAATCGCCTCTGAAAAAGTCTGAGTCATGGAAGCTACAGTCTCCTCACCGATTTTTTTCTCGACGAGGATCTCCTTTAGTTCATTAACAATGTTTTCCATAGCTATGTTATTTTCTTTTGTTACAGTTTTTTTATCTTTTTGTGAAAATTTATCTTGATCACTATCTTCTTGATCTTTATAGATACCTTTTACATCCGCAGCTGGATTAGAAGTGAATCCTATACCCAAAGGATATATTTTTCCAGTAATCAACCTATAGATAGGTTCCCCTTTATCAGTTTTACCAGAACCACCATAAGCCTTTAAGAAACCATTCATTTCTTTGATCTTATGAGGGTCTGATACAATTGTGGCTTCGTTAAGCTTATCGCTTCCCACAGCCAAAACATAATCAGAGAAACCAACCTCCCAACTTGCAGATATTTTTTTATAATAAGATTCGTCTTCAGGATCTGTAGATCTCTCTATAAGTTGCGCAAATTGTTTATTTGCAGATTTATAGACAACAGCTCCCAAAGCTATATTAAACGGATCTTTCTTATTTTCTAATTCTTGATTAGATAAAATCTTATTAGAGCCATACTCACTGAAACCAGCAGTGACAATATGCCCCACAATCTTATCTTTATTATGTTCAATATTAGTAGGCTTATGTATAAACTGATCGTTATACTTTAAAGCGGTAGCGGTATCAATACCATCACCGTTTCTGTTAAATACATTAACAACAGCAGCATTAAATGATACACCTAGAAGGTCTACATTCTTCTCAAAGTCAATGTTTTTTGGGACTAGAGAAGATAGCTCGCTTAATGAAGCCTTAGATACGAACTCATCATCAACTTGATGAGCAAAAATTTCAGATTCAAAAGTAGTTGTATACTTATAAGGCATTTTACTTTTTCTCCTTAACCTCCAGTTTTTCACCTTTTGGATCAGGCTCTTTTTCATCATCTTTTGATAAAAGTTTCTTTTCAGCAGCTTCAGAGTCTTCCTTGCTAATCTTGCCATCCTTCTTCATCTTGTCGAGAATAGCTTTCTGAATCGCGGGTGGAAGTTTCTTTTGTTTATCAGTAAGTCCTCCCTCGCCATATTCATTCATCATAGCTCTCATCTTATCATACTGAACGCCACAAGCTGCATAAGTATGCTTTTTGTCCATTCCTTCTGTATTAACAAGAGCTTTATCATCGGATGCGCACATGCTCATATAAGATTTATATAAACCTGCTTCTGACCCACTATACTTGCTAGCGATTGATACTTCCGCTTCCCCATTGTTAAAACTAACAGTTTTCTCAAGAGGTACTTCAATGTCTTCTGGATTAATTTTCATGACTGTGATATAAAATTGCTGACGGGTAAACTTCTAAGTTATGCTTATTAGCTACACTTAAAACTTCATTCATAACATTTAATTCTTCAATAAGTTCGAAATTATCAATACAAGCTTCAAGGGTTTGATTCCATTCATTTTGCTTTGAGGCGCAAATAATCGACTCACAAAGCTTGTTAACCATCTCCTCTTGCTGTTCATTCAGGTCTCCACCGAACTTCTCCTCAGCTCTTTCTCTAGCTAAAGAATTAAATGCTTCCACGGCATAAATAGTACCTTGGATGTTTTGTCTAGTAAGTTTTTCGTTATCGACTGTTGTTGTCCCGTTTGGTCTTCCCGCAGATTTTGGAGTATCTACAGTTTGGGGTTCGTCGGAACCTTCACCCATCTGAGGTTCAATCATTGGGATACCGCCAACAATTGGATTATAAAAGCCTTCTTTCCTTTGTTCTATAAAGGCTGTTTGTGCAGGAGCGATATCTTCCGCATTCGGGAACTTTCCATTATGGAACATCTCCATACCTTGTTGTGGGGTAAGAATACCAAGCTCCATGAGGCGAGTAGACACACGCATAAGCTGGGTCTCATCGCGCATGTCGATATCCTTCATAGTAGCGGTAGGATACGACTTAAACCCTAAGCTATTAGCTATCCTCTTAATCTCCCTCTGTAAGAAATCATTTAAGAAACAACTCCTAGCTTCTTTAAGGCGGTCAATGAATATTTGGGCTTTAACTTGTGTTGAATTATATTTTTCATCTCCAACAACAATATTTTGAAGACCTTGTTTAATATCTTCATTTAAAATCTGATATTTAGCTGGTCCAAGAACTTTGTTTAGATCTGGGATAACAAAATCTGCTTTAGTGGTATAATCAGAAACCAATACCCGACCAACACTCTCATTCTTGAAGAGGCTCTGCATAGCATTGATATTGTTGGCGTTAATACCGCCTTTTTCTGGCTCAGCTCCCATAGTGATGAGAAGAATAACATTCTCAACAGTTCGGGTAATGGCTTGATCCATTTTCTTTAATTCAAGCTTAGCATTGATATCTTCTAATACTGGATATCCAAATGGCACTGCAAATGGCTCATAATCTTGTTTCTTATAAAACGAAAAGCTAAGACGCTTGGGGTCTAACTCAATCTTGATACCATCTGTGTAATATGATCCATCTTTAATCAACTTCTTCATCTCAGGGTCAAGAGAATCATAAATTAATTGATCTTCCTCTGTAGCTGGATTCTGTAAGCGGGAAAGCTCATATTCAGATAAAACTTTCTCATATGCCCCAACATTAAATGTCGTAGCCCTCTTAGATACAATATCGAAAGGATTTAGTAATACATACTTAACTGGAATCTTATTAGCTGAAGGATTAATAGCTCCAACTTGATTCATAAGTCGGGCATAATCCTCAACCTCAAACTCCCCATCAAACCTATAGATAAAGATGTTACCACTACGGTAATACTCACGGAAGTATTGATCTTTAAGGTTTTGAAGGTTAATACGCTTGAAGAACTGATTAAAGAACTCCCGACTCTTTTTTGTGCCACCCTCTAAGTAAATCTCTGTGTTTGCGAACTCAGACATAACGTCCACAGCATTTCTGAACACTGATACGTTAGCGTAAGCTTTTTGACATAACTCAATACCCTCACGAACATTTACGCCATCAGCAGCATACTCATAAGGGAGCATACCCTTACGAATACTAGAAAACCTATCAATAGTATTCCTTAAGGCTGCGGAGTTAACTCTAGCTGAACCTGAAGTTCCCGCAGTATTAACTCTAGCTATAGAAACCTTTTTATACGAAGCGTCAGAGGTGTAAAATGATTCGCCTAGTAATTCAGGCACATATTCTTCTTGAGAAGCTTGGCTCATAGCTAAATCTCCCAAGTTGTTGTTCTTGTTGAACTTATTCCAATAATCTGATCGTTTCGTATACTTCCTAGCCATTGCATTATTATATTACACAAAAAGTAACTTTCTAACTTTTAAAAGTTAAGAAATAAACATTGGGGTGAATGTTTCTGTTATATCAGAGCCTTTATCGTCTAACATATCAAAATATACATTCATACCCCAGTTACCTAAGACTAAGGCTGAATAGGAGTCTTTTCGGGCTTTATCAGCGCCTCGCTGTTTGCGAAGGTTAGGAGGTAAATCAAAACTTTGTGTTCCTTGAGGCGAAGTGGTAACTTGCACTAAGGCGCATTGAACTTTTATAAGATCCATCATATCTCTTTGATGCTCTACAAAGTCAATCATTTTTGCGGCTTTGTTTTTTTCTTCAGCATCTTGATTTCTCAAAAACTTTAATTTCTCAATAGGGATGTTAGCCTTTCTTTGCATGTTGTAGTTGTCATCCATAGCGGACCCAGCAAAGTATAACCTTTTATGATCAAAAGCGGCTTGCAAGCTTTCATTAGCAAAACGAATCCATGTAGAGCTAGGCTTTCTTAAAAACACAAATTTTCTAGATTTTTTATCTATTGACCGCTTCAACTGTCTAATACCTTTAGGATAATCTTTAGGGTTATCTAAATCAGCCTCTACTGTATCTATTTTTAAATTTAATTTTTTAAATATACCGCTTTCCTTACAAGCGCTCAAAAATTGCACACCTCCGTTGTAGTCACCCACCACCATCTCAATATTGAAGTGAGTCAACAGATAAGCCATATATCGAATGTGTGTTTGCAGGTTAGACCCAGAAACAGCATAGCTATGCACTACAACGCCTTTTCGCGTCTCTGGGTGCATCTTTATCAAAAGTATAGCAAAATCGTCTGAGCTTTCACTCTCGGACCAAGAAGGGTCAAATGCGAGGATATATTTGGAGCTGGGATCACCAACAACCTCAACACACTGCCCTTCACCATCAGGAAGAGTACATGCAGCCATTTTACTAACTTTGAAGTATCCAGAACTATCATCAGTGAATACAGCGCCAAACTCTCGATCAAACTGAGATTGACTCATTGTTGATTTGGATTGGTTAATCAAATTTTGATCATATAGCTGTGGAGGCGCACAATCATAACTAAAATGCATAATAACCCTATGAGCGCCATCTTGTTTATTCTCATTGATGATTAAAGATTCATATTGTTGATAAAGCTTAAACAAATACTCAAACTTGTAGGATGCGGATGATAAACCAATAATTTTGTTGTTTGGCCATTTAGTCCTTTCGTCTTCGGTCATTTCCCCTTCCGCGATCATCTGAGTTTCTAGATCATAGATCTCTTGCCTCTCTGTAGGGTTCTCAACAACAGAAAGGAACGGCATAATAACCTCATTGAAGATTTTCTCAGGCATAAGGAGAAGCTCGTCAATAATCATACGTTGGAAACGGAAACCACGAAGTTTCTCACCATCACCAAGAGGCAAAGCAAGAATTTTACTTCTGCCTATCTCCATAACCCATTCATCATTCATTTTAGATGTTCTGGTTATGCATTGAGATAAGAACTCAGCTTTGGGGCTTTTAGCGATATCCTCAATCTTTTTAAAGATCATCTTGGACTGACGGAACGATTTAGATATGATTCCAATCTGCACACCTTGATTCATTATAGCATCTAGGATGGCAAACACAGCAGTAGAGAATGATTTACTCATACCTCGACTCCATATACCCAAAAAGTAATCCGTCTCCATCATTGACTTAATAGCCATATGCTGAAACGGAAACAACTTAACACCTGTGAATAGCTCACAAGTAAAAGATGGATTATCTCTTAAGAATTTATAAAGTAAAAGCCTAGCTTCTCCTTCTTCGATGTAACCTTCTCTGGAAAGTACTTCTTGGTTTACTTCTTTGAACTTCTTGTACAGGTTCTGGTTGCCTTCTATCCAAGCCATTTTTTTCTAATTCTTTTTCCCAAAAATATTGCAAGTCAACATTCCATAGCTTCTTGCCACAGCAGAGGATCTTGGGTATTAACGCCTCACTGTCTTTTCTCGATCCACTAAACACAAATTGACAACAATCACTAAACTGTGCTTCAATAGATCTCATTCTGCTAAATACAAAACCCATATTGAATTTCTTATAAGCAGCACTATTTGTTTTATAAATTTTATTATAATCAGCCTCAACAACAATAAATAAAAAACACCCCAAACTCTGGCATCTTTCTATCTCCCGAATAAACCTAGCATAACCATTAGTAACAGTAGCAGCAAAATCTTGGAATGACTTTCTTTCTGCATGAGTATGAGTATAGTTTTTTGGGGGTAGAGTATAATCACCAAAGTCTAATTTAAAAACATAAGGATTTTTAAAATTTAAAGGCTTGTTCTCTCTCGTGTCTATCCAAACCTCTTGATCACTGTAATCTTCAAAAAATTCTTTACATATATTATCTCCATAAGCAGGAGTTACCCCTATTTGGCCACAGAATGCGTTGTAACCGCCGAACAGCTTTTTTATGACATCTAGCGTGGGCCAATCGCCTGTCTTCAGGTAGAGGCTTGATGGAGCGTGTTTAAGGTCTTTCTTTTTAAGCCTTTTTTTGAATTTCTCCAAAATATATTTTTTCACCTCATCTTTGGGCGCTTTCTCAAACCAGAGGTTCATGTTTCTGGTTGTGTTGAAATCTCTAGAGAAGTACTGGCTTGCGTTTTTGAACTCGATAGGCTTTTCAGTCAGCTTATCGAAACGTGGATAGTTTTTGACATAGTAATCACCAAGCAGCATATCGTGCTTCTTGATATGCATATGCAGACCACGTTGCGTATCAAACGCCTTGTCACACTCTTTACATTCAAATTGCATCGTCTTTACTAATACCTAAAATTCGCGCTTTCCATTCAGCCATACCCTCCATACGTTCAGCCTCTTCTTTAATTAGCTTTTTTTGCATTTCTGCCATGCGAACCATGTTTTTCCGCTCTTCCTCTTCTTGAAACATCTGAACGATAGCCAAAAATGACGCACTATCTTTTTGATTCTTCTTCATGCGCTCAGCACGGTCACCTTGTAGCTTTTTCGTCAAATTCTCAATACGTGTTTCACATTGATGATATTCTTGTGATTTTGCTTTTATGATCTCAGCAAGACGTACGGTCATTTCGGTCTGGTCATCAGCCACGTCAAACATATCATTAAGTTTGTTAAGGTGAGCAGAAACAACTTCCAAGTTAATGACCTCTTTACATACGTTAAGGTATAGATTCAGCTCGTCAGCGGTTAAATCAGGCTTGTCCCAACTCAAACGAATAAATTCTTGTTCGAACAACTCTCTGTCTGGCCTGTTAAGATAATTATTGATGATTTTTAAAAATCTACTATTGGAAAGATTGATTTGAAGCTTTTCTACACAGATTTGCTTTTGTCTGTTAAGCTTGTTTTCTTCTAAGCCTAATCCTGTTGCATCATTGATTTTCTTTAACACTCGACTCGGGCTTTTAGGCGGGACGTAGTCGCTAACGGCTGCGGAATCTTGAGACGGTACGAAATCTGGATTGATCTCGTTAATGTGCGCCAAAACCGTTCTTTGCTCATTGCTTAAGGGCTTTACTTGTTTTTGGGGGAATATAAGCTTGGCAATCTCCAAAGACGACAATCCTTCTTGGGCTTGTTGTATAATAAAGTCTTTCTGAGAATCGTTTAATTCGATTTTGTCCTGTGGTTTGCGGCGGGTTGTTTTATAATCAATATTATTCTCTAATAAGTATTTACGCACAGCCCGACCCTCTTTCGTCCGCCCGTCCAAATCATCATCCCTAAAACATTTTTGGGTAAGCTCATTTAAATTAGAGACTTTCGCGGCATTGGCTTTTATATAATCTTTTTGCTCTTGTGTTAATTCCATCACTCCTCCTTATCTTGTTTTAAAATTTTTATTGCAATCTTTTGAAATTTACATTTGAGATTCTTTACCTGTCTGTAGCCAATCTTACGATTAGTATCAGACAATTTATACCCCATATACTTAGCAACATCTTCCTCCGAACAATCTTCAAAATATAACATATAATATGCCTCATAAAGCTTTTCACCAAGTTTTTTGCGCATTTTATCATTAAGCTTCTCTATGTCAGCATCATAATCAAAATATGAACCGCATTTAACATTCACCACATTCTCATTATCATCCAAACTAGATGCTGTTTTCAATTCTAGCCCAAATTTTTTCTTCTTGGCCCATTTTGCATAATCTTTGCACGAAACATCTTGATTACCACTCAATGTTTTAGCACATAACTCATCTCTTGCATAAATACATGTCGAACAAGGCTTTATATAAGAACCATAGTGATTTCTTATAAGATTCCACATGCGATTCGTGATTACACGACTAAGCCATGGCTCCAGTGGGCGCGACTGATCCCACATATGCCACTTCTGGGCTATATGAGATTTTACTACCTGCTCAACATCCTCAAAGTCAAACCATTTTATAGCATCTAAACGCCATCTTGACTTTTGCTTCTTAACTGCACGATCTATGAGGTCTTGATAGTCTTCATATCTTTTCTTTTTTGACATTAAGGCTTAGAAGTGAATTCATCAAAATCGTATGATCCCTTCCCCTTATAATCTGGTGGAGTGTTCTGCCCCGCCAAAGAACCAATAGTAAAAGTTTTAGGCTTTTCGATTTCTACATCTAGCCTCCGCAGCTGCGGTACGAACTCAGCATCAGTTTCGTCATCCGAAACTACAGACGCTTTAGTCTGACTGGGAGCTTGCTCCACAGCCGCTTGAGATTGTTGCTGACCTCCAAAACTTGTCCCGCATTTAGAACAAAAATTAGGTTTAGCAAAATTATATTCAATCTTAACTCCACAATTATAACAAAAAATGTGACTCATCTTACAATTATATCAAAATTAGTAAGTAATTACACTAATTTCCACTTTCTAGCTTCTTAATAATGAATTTTAATATTTTACTGCGCACAATATCGCTCTCATTGAACGAAAATGTGTGAATTCCCATTTCTTTTGAATCATCATCATCGAATTTGTCGAACATTGGCTTGAATCCACTTTTTCCATTGATATCACTTTGAAAAAAATCACCTCCGATAATAATTTTACTGTTTTCCCCTATACGAGTGATCAAAGTAGTCAGTTCTTTTAGTGTGAAATTCTGAGCTTCATCAGCAAACACCAGTTTATTCTGCCAACTCGCCCCACGGAGGAAGTTTATTGGGACCGCAGACACTTTTTCTTGCTGTTTTAGGTAAGTAGCATCTCCGGGAGCGACAATTTCTTCCATTTTGTCATAAAGTGGACCCAAAAACGGGTCAAACTTCTCTGTAATGTCTCCGGGTAAGCTCCCCAACCCCCTATCTGCACTTTCTGCAATACTTCGTACATACAAAATATCTTTAGAGAAGTCCTCCTCCAGTAATTTTAACATTCCGTATAGAGACATGTAAGTCTTTGAGCTTCCCGCAGGGCCAGAAACAAAAATAATCTTTGTATCTTCTCCAAGTATAAGATCTAAAAACCTTTTTTGTTTGGGGCTGAATCTAAAATTCTTTTTATTAAACTTTATTGATCTCTCAAAATCCGCTGACAATCGAAACGGAACCTCCTTTTGCGTAGCAACCTTTTTTCGGGCCATATGTATATTATATTACACCTATTATTACAAAATAACTTCCTTTATTGTTGCTTTCGTCACTAGTGTCCCGCCTCCATCCATAGAGTAACCTTCCGATATCACATGCGCCCCAGCATTCACTATTAAATCAAAATCAGTACTATCATAACTTACCCCAACACTAGAAGAGTCTTGCAATGCAACCCCAAATATACTGGTTAATTTACTACCGCTAAAATCAATCAACTCATTCAACCCTGTAGACTGCACATTCATCTCCACTTCTACCCCATCCACTAAATGACTAGTCGCTTGCTGCGAACCCAACGTATAAACGGGGGTTCTGGAGTATGTTTTATTATATGTTAAATTATCAATTATATTCGCGGCCACAACACTACCAGCATTAGTCAAGGTGCAATCGTGACCATAGATTATATTTTGGGTATCTAAATCATCATTTACTGAACTATCATCTATCCCAGCTAAAGCTGTAGTACTAGGACTATAACAACTAAACGAAGCGCTTCCAACCACAGGCTCAAAAGGTTTAACTGTCAAACTAAAATCATCAATAAAACAACCACTATATTCATTACCCCCAACATCTAAAATCATCCCACTAGCTCCAGTACCATGATAGTTATCAAACAAATGATACAACCCCTCATAACTACCAGCATCACTCCTCAATAAAAAATCCACCGTTATCTGACAATCAACATCACCATTAAACCGCAACTGATCATCAGCGTCGATATTCGCGGCCAATTGTCTTTTTATCTCATTTTTAGTGGAAAAATCTACACCCACTCTTGTCCCCAAGATTGGACTACCTGCATCCACCTTCACCACCATATTCCGATATGTCATACTCTATGTTACACTTTTCTATATTATATTCGCGGCTTATTAGTTTTATTTTTTTATTATTGGTTTTTTATGGAGATTCAGTCCCACCAAAATTACCCCGCCATTTTTTCCCAACCAACGCACAACTATGATAATTTAATTGTTTAGTTTTTGAAGAAAGACTCCCCCCGCCGCTTTGCGCGGTATCGTGTCAAGTGTTTTTTAAATTAATCGGGGGGGTATCGGTCCAGCTTATATCCAATATAAGATTTTTTTTGATACTTTTATCTTCCATTTTTTCGAGAATCTGTCATAATGCATTCATGCAAAACGATAAAGCTACTAAGCAGCTGGTCGATCTTTCTAAGATCGAGGGTATCTCTCCAAGTAAGGTGCAAGACCTCGAGTTCATCGAAATCGTCGATGAACTCGAACCGTGGCAGTGGGCACTGTGGCACGTTGAGTTCTCATACCAAGGTGTCGAGTTGCAAGGCAGCTTGCAGGGGTGCCCTCGGCACCCAGAGGATTTTATGGACAACTCGATCGAGTACGTAGAACTCCTCGAGGAATAAAATAAAAAATAGTAGCAGAAAAAGCTTTTTTAAAATCACTTTTTAATTTATACTACTCACATGAAAGCAACCAAGACAAGCAGCCACTACAAGAGACTTCAAGCCGCAAGAGCCAGTCAAGCCAAGTGGAATGACGAGTGCCAAGAGAAGCGCGAGGCTAATCCTGCCAAGTGGAATGAAGTAATCAAAGATTACTACAAAAAATAAATCTTTACAACTAACCAAAAAACACTAAGCTAACACCATGAACTTCAAAAACCAGACCCTCATCAACAAAGCCATCATCATCATCACTTTTCCTTTTGCTATCGGCATTCACTTGGGCGAGTGGTTGAGAGAGCGCAAGCTCAAGCGCATGATCAACAAATGGCTTCCCGCTGCCATCAAGAAGCCTAACGGTCACGAAGCCAAAATGGTCGAAAAGTGGAGCAAGGAACTCCGCTTCGTATATGGAAAATAAATCTTGACCTAAACCGAAATCTAGACCAAAATACTCTCGTTATGAAAAACAACACTACCAACACTACCAACAAAAACATCTCCCGCAAATTCGACAGTTCTTTCTACTGCCTTCCAGAGGAAGAGCTTCGTCGCAAGGTCACAAATCGTGTCGTGACTTACTACAACGAAAACCCTTCATCCGTCAAAAAAGATGGCGTGAGAAATCTTGTCATCAAAAAAATTGATCGGATCGGTTTCGCAGAAAGCAGCGGGTACCGCTACATTCAAGGCGAGGTTCAAGATCTCGACGATGGCGGCGCAGTCAAGTTCCGCACCTTGCACGTTGCGGGAATTACCAAAGTAAAAGGGAAAATTTCAACCGCCATCAACTTGGCAAAATCTGTTTTCTAGTGTGTGTCTAGTGTGTGTGGCCCGTCAGTCTCTTCGGAGGCTGGCGGGTTTTCTCTTGACCTAGTGTGCTTGGTTTCAGGGTGTCACCTCATTTTCTGACAGAATCGCGATAATGTCAAGCCTTTCACCATAAAAAAACAATAAAAAATAAAAACGCTGTAACTCACTGAACGACAACGAGTTACGGGCCTCGGCCCCCCGCGCCGCCGTAACTCATTGAGTATCAACGACTTACAAAGAATTTTTCTTTATAGTAAACAAGAGGAGAGTCAAGCTTTTTTCTAAGAAAAAAAATGTTTAAAAATGAAAAAAAAGTCTTCTAATCCCCTGAGATTCTGCTATACTACGTTCATGAAAACAAAGACATACACAGTATACCACAACTACTCTAAGGATGCCGAGTTCTCAGGCACACGCGAAGAGTGTGAAGCATGGATCTCTAAGATGGACCCCAAAAATCTTGGGTGGTTCTGCATCCAATAAAAAAAAGATGCAGAAAAAGCTTTTCTTTTTTAAGGCTTTCCTTTATACTCCGCCCATGTCCGACACAGTACAGAAAAAGTTAGGTCACAGCGTAGGCGAAATCACACAGGAGGAATTCTCCATGATGTGGTTTGAGCTCCGCGAAGGAAAGATCTCCGAAGAGGAGTGGAGAGCATTCTGCGACATTACGCTCAGGCAAGAGCTTGAGCGCAACGGGGAAGTAGTGATTCGCCTCAAAAATTGCTAAAAGATGCAAAAAAAACTTGTTCTACTCAAGAAATTCCAGTAAAATCTCCTCATGACCAAACACTACACAGTCACACGAGAGGGCCTCTCTAAGGTCTACGAAAACGAGAATATTCGCCTCAAGGTCTACCCAAAGCAGCACCAATACTTTGAGCCAATGGCAACGGTGAAGGTCGGGCCATTCGTCTGGTCTTCCGCTAATATCTCCCGCGCTGATGCGGCGCGTATGATTCAAAAAATCAAAGAAGCTTCAAGGCCATGAAAACTTTCATTCTTACTCTGGCAGCAATCTTCGCGCTCTTGGTATTCTTCGGATGCCAAGGGCAAACCGCCTTCATAATCACTCACAATGTGGCAGACCGCCCCCTTCTGGTCTTTCCATTGGTCAAGCGTCATGATTGGGACAAGGAACTAGAGAAGGGTCTCGTTCACTTCGAAGGTTTCAAACCTCGCCCGTACTACTGTTGCGCGGGAGTCCGCACAATAGGCTACGGATGCACTGACAAAAGCGCACTCCGAAAAGGTTGGATAAGTGAGAAGGAAGCAAGATCCTTACTCTTGAAGGAAGTCAATAAGGTCAAAGGTAAAGTTCGCGAGGAAGTTCAAGTGAAGCTTTCAGATAATCAACTAAATGCTTTGACTTCTTTCGCCTTCAATTGCGGCATGACAAATCTCAGGAAGCTTGTGAATGGAAAAGACCGTCTAAACTCTGGCAACTATAAAAGCGTTGAAAAAATCTTGCCTTTATACAGGAGGGCTGCGGGAAAGGTACGTAAAGGGTTAGAGCGGCGAAGAGCTTGGGAGCTTGCGCTGTGGAAAGGCGAAATTTAAAACAAAAAAAATAAAGAATTATCTTGACAAAAAAAACCTCGTAAGTCGTTGAGTATAAGTGAGTTACGGCTCGCGGCGGGGCCGAGGCCCGTAACTCGTTGATACTCAGTGAGTTACGAAGTTTTTCTCAAATCTCTTTCAGAGATAGTGGGGGCTGTCAAGTATTATTTGGCTTATTTGTGACTATCCCAAGAGGTTCCACTTGTCAATCTTATTTGTCAAAAAATATCCTGAGCTGCATTTTAAAATAAAAAAAAATCAAAAAAATAGAAGAAAAGTGTTGCACACAAATCAAATCCAACTATACTGTGGATGTCGCTGATGAACAACTGATTCGGGGGCATTCAACCATTAAGTAGAAAGAAAAAAACTAATGAAGACAAAGTTCTATCAGAACTCCCACAAGCCAGTAACTGAATACAATCTCCATGCAAAGCCTTTATCCAAGGCTCCAGAGATTAAACAGGTAGGCATCTACAAGATAACGCAAATTAAAAAGGAAAACATCGGAGTCGATGAAGCCTTCCAAAGAGCGTTGAACAAAAAGCAAATCAAAAACATCCAAGATAATTGGGATGATGATGATTGCGACTTGCCTAACATTTACCTGCATAAATACAAAGGTAAGTACTACCCTCAAATCACTGATGGTCAGCATAGAATTTGCGCCTCTCCTCATGATACTATTGATTGCAGAGTAGTTAACACTCTAGCTTCGATCACAAGGTGCTTGCGAGCTAACGATCCAAAGACAAAAAGTCAATGGGAAGTAAATGCTAGATTCTGGGGTCGTGCTGAAGCAATTACTAGGCTCAACGAGAGTGACCCTAACAACATTCATGGCATAATCAAAGTTTTCAAAAAGCTTGGTTATAACCCTTTGAATCCAACAAAGGAAAAAGCTCTTGATCTTGGTTCTAGTGTCGCAGCCCTTCATGGTCAGATCTTAGCGGCCATTAATACCATGTTGAAGAATCGTTTGCTAGATGAAAAAGAGAAAGCTGCGATCACCAAAAAAGTCATGGAAGATACCGTAGAAATCGTAGATCACGTCTTCGGAGAAGAGATTGCAAGCCAAAAGAAATTTGGAGCGCAAATGTGGTCTGGATTGCCTCAATTCCTATTGGACTCCATAAAGGATAGAGGTTTAGGCGGTGATTATAATATCGACGACATCAAAAAAATGATCAAGAAAGGTACTTGGAGTATCGGTGGCCATCATCCAAGGAAAGATAAGCTGGTTACTTTTGCTCAGTTTGAAATGGCTACTTTAAAATATCAAGCGAAAGCTATCAAGGCTGTATCTACCCGAAAAGCCAACTGCTGGCAAAGACTCTTCTTTGATATGTATAAGCTTTACAAAAAGTAAAGAATAAAATTCAGCCCGTCCCCGAAAGGGGGCGGGTTTCTTTTTAACAAAAACTTTCGTAAGTCGTTGAGTATAAGTGAGTTACGCCGCGCCGCGGGGCGGTTCGCCGTAACTCGTTGAGTATCAATGACTTACAGCGTTTTTCTTACTTTGTAAGTGGCTGAACCTCAAGAGGTTATGAACAGAAGCTTGTCAAGCCTTTATTTGGCTTATTTGTATTTAATGCGGTTATTTGTGGTTTTTTATTTGACCTGCATTCTTTTGATGCGACAATCTTATTTGATATGAAAAATCAAGATCGAGTATTCTTCGAAAATGTCGTGTTCACCCTTATGGTTCTCGGTAGCGCTCTTTTGATGGGCGCGGTAATCTTCAAAATATTTTCATTTTTGTTCAATTAGTTGTTGCCTAAAGTGTTTTTTTAGATCATACTCCTGCCGTTATGCTTATCTACGCAAAAAACAAAATTGACGCTGAAGCCCTGACTGGAGTTCAAACCCCTGAAGCTACCAGTAGCCACACTCCAATCCCACACCGCCAACTGGTGGACATGACCCGCGAGGCCATTAACCGCGCTGGTTTCGAAGTGACCGAAGAGGAACACGCCCTTGCGCGTGGTGGTCTGCGGTACTTTGGAGGGTTCGCCCTTAAAGGTCAGGATATCACTGGAGAGGATCGCAAGATCGTCTTGGGTCTTCGCAATGCTCATGACAAGTCCTTTGCGGCTTCCATCGCGGCTGGCAATCAAATGATGGTCTGTGAGAATCTTTGCTTCTCTTCGGATGTCAAATTGGCTCGTCGCCACACTACTCACATTCTGTCTGACCTGCCTCGCGTCCTTTCCTCTGCCGTGGCTAAGGTCAAGGACCACTGGACTGATATGTCTAAAAGGATTAAGTCGTACCAGCAGACCGAAGTCGAGTCGGCTTCCGACTTGATTGTTCAGCTTGTAGATGCCAAGGCTTTCCCTGCCCGTGACATTTACAAGGCCGTTGAGGAATTCCGCAACCCTCGCCATGAGGAGTTCAAGGGCGGTTCGCTCTGGACTCTCTACAATTCCATCACCGAGAATCTGAAAGGTAGCGACCTTTCCAAGCTCTCCGACCGCACGATGCGGATGCAATCCATCTTCGACAAGGTGGCGCAACCCATTATCACCGAGGAGGACAAGGCTCTCGCCCTCCCCGCCTAACAAGGCAACCTCACCTCAAGCCGCCCCTACGGGGGCGGTTTTTTTTGCTTGACACAAAAAGCTTCGTAAGTCGTTGAGTATCAATGAGTTACGGGCCTCGGCCCCGCGCGCCGCCGTAACTCCCTATCAATCAGTGAGTTACAACGATTTTTCCCATATCAAAAAATGCTAGGCTGTCAACCCTAAATTTAAAATAATTAAAAATCAAAAAAAAAGCTTGGCGCGGGTTCATTTTTGTGAAGAATAGACAGCGTTATGGGACTAGACCAATACGCAGAACGAAGGGACTCTAATGGTGAGTCGTGTGAAATTTCCTACTGGCGCAAACATAATGCTTTGCAAGGTTGGATGGAAAGTCTTTGGAATATCAAGACGGGCAAACCCGCCAATGATCTCAACTGCAACGAAGTTGAGCTGACTACCGAGGATCTGAAGCAGTTGAAAAAATGCATTGTCAATGAGACACTGCCCAAAACTCAAGGATTCTTCTTTGGCAGTGATACAAGCCAAGACAAAACAAGAAAAGAAAAGGATCTCCAGTTTATCTCCGAAGCGATGGATGCAATCAATGAGGGAGATAAAGTTTTTTATTCTTGCTGGTGGTAAATTTTTAATCAATAGCAAATCTATCATGAAATTACTCAATTCTGGTAATAGCAAGACTATCAAGGGATTAGCTCATGGCTATGTCACTTATGGTATCCATCTCGCACCTTCAAAGCTTTCTGGCTTCAACACTTGCCACTGGGCAAGTGAAGGTTGCTCTATGGCTTGCCTTAATACGGCAGGGCGTGGGAGAATGACCAATGTACAAAAAGCTCGAATTAATAAAACAAAATTCTTGTTTCAACACCGCGAGACTTTTATGGCCCAACTTCACAAAGAACTTACTGCTGGAGTAAAGAAGGCTTACAAGTATGATAAAACGCCTTGTGTGCGCTTGAACTTAACTTCCGATATTCCTTGGGAAACAAAACCTTTCTTTTTTGAGGGCAAGAGCATTTTTGATCACTTCCCTGATGTGACCTTTTATGATTATACTAAAGGTAGCTATAGGATGCGCAAATTCATTGACGGTAAAATGCCAAAAAATTACTCCCTAACCTTTTCCCGCTCTGAAGAAACGGAGCTTGAGGAAATCAAGGAACTTGTAAGCAAAGTCCATAACGTGGCAGTTGTTTTTCGTGACAAGCTTCCCAAAACTTGGGAGGGAATGCAAGTTGTCGATGGAGACGATACGGATCTTCGTTTTCTTGATCCTAAAGGCGTGATCATTGGCCTTGTCGAAAAAGGCCTTGCTAAAAAAGACGAAACAGGTTTTGTAGTTGAACCAAAATGATAAAAAAACTCCTTGAACTTGGGTTGTCTTTTTGGATAACCTTCCTAGCAGCAATAATCCTACTACTGAAAAAAAAATGACTAAAAAATACACAATGCCTTTCATTCACATGAATGGATCAGGCGAAGACAGGCTACGCAAAGAATACAACGAATTGTTTGAAGCTGTAAGCGAAGCGCAAATCAAACTCCTTTATGATACAACTTTCCATCAAAGAGACTACTACCCTCACGGGGATGGGGCTTGGGATAAAGCTCTTTCAGAAAAGGAAGAGGTTAGGGAGGCAATGAATACGGTCTATCAATATGCTAGGCAGCATATGCACTTCATCGAATGTGGAAAGGAACAACTAAATGACTAAAAACGAAACACCCAAAATAATCCTCAGGGATTCAAACAAATACAAACGGCCTTGGTTTACCTTTGTCAAAGAAAATGGCGATGATTACCGCTTCACTTGGTATAAAGAAGGCACAGAAACAAGCATCAAAACATCTTTGCATGGAGCAATTGAACTTGGCAGGGAGTTTGCCTCTAATAACTACAAATGGAAATAAAAACAATGAAAACTTACGACAATTCAGATTGGAAAGCAGTGGCGAATGGCGGCACTGTAAAAATAGCAACACAAAAAACTTTTAGGGTTTACGACGCTATCCCTCGCGGTACTTCTGAGCAGATAAGCAAGGCTTGTGATGCTTTCTTCGAAAGAAAGGGCATTGTCTATGGAGAATCTTGGTTCCACCAAAGGAAAAAAGAAGGGAGGGGAATACAAGCAAAAAATAAATAAAAAATTCCGCCTAACTCGTTGAATATCAGCGAGTTACGGCGACCGCGCCCCCCGTTCCGCGTAACTCCTTACTAATCAGTGACTTACAGCAATTTTTCCTATACTATACTCCCCTCATATGTCGAATAAAAAATAATTTAAATTTGGGCTTGTTTTAAATGCCTTTTTGTTTTACTATTCCCCCATGGCTACCTATACACACTATGTCGTTCGCTCTGTTAAAAATGCTTGCCCTTTTGGGGTTGGGCTTCTCAATCAGGGTTTTGGTTCCACTCCCAAGGAAGCTTGGGTGGATGCAGTTGGTCGAGGCCAAAATGTCGAACTCTTCAAATTCAGGGTGAAAGATGCTCGCAGATCTCGTTGGTGGTTGTGCATGTGCGATGAGGAATTCTTCGAATCCCAAGGTCGCTCTGGCGAGGTTGGTCCCGCCTGTGACGATCCCACCAAGTGAGGTGGGCTTCGCCCCCTTCGGGGGGCGAACGTGGCTGGTTCCCCTAACCGCACATTATTTGTGCGGTTTTATTTGATCTGGGTTTATTTAGTTTTATTTGTGCG
>Ga0209951_1000126_pt1 | contig 17577 bp, 14 predicted proteins | sample SalPon2_A_H2O_MG_2_FD_185725 | JGI IMG/M metagenome (GOLD analysis project Ga0209951, IMG submission 185725) | Salt pond water microbial communities from South San Francisco under conditions of wetland restoration - Salt Pond MetaG SF2_A_H2O_MG... ...
TATCCAAATCGGAGATACCATTTCAAGCAATGACAATCCCAGCCCACTTCCAAGAATTGAAATTGACGAACCCACTGTCTCAATATTTTTTCATGTAAACAATGGACCTTTTGCGGGTAGAGAAGGCAAATATGTGACTTCAAGAAATATTAATGACAGGCTGCAAAAAGAAATTTTAAGTAATGTCTCACTCCAGATTATTCCAAGTGACAAAACAGACGTCTTTGAAGTTAGGGGCCGTGGAGAGTTGCAAATGGCAGTATTGATTGAGACTATGCGTAGAGAAGGATATGAATTCATGGTTTCACGGCCAGAAGTGATCATAAAAGAAATTGACGGCAAGAAAAATGAACCAATGGAAAAAGTTTTTATAGATACACCGGAAGATTATGTTGGAGTGATTACTGAAAAGCTTTCTAAAAGGAAAGGTAAAATGACTAATCTAATGAACAATGGATTTGGTAGAGCAACATTGGAGTTTTCCATCCCCTCTAGGGGTTTAATTGGTTTCCGAAACCAATTTCTGACCGACACAAGAGGTTCAGGAATTATGAACTCTTTATTTGATGGTTATGCACCTTGGTCAGGTGAAATTCCACAAAGAACTAATGGTGTGTTAATTTCTGATAGAAATGGAAAAGTTACACCTTATGCAAGTCTCGCAATGGTTGACAGAGGGGTCTTGTTTGTACCACCTGGTACAGAGGTATATGAAGGAATGATTATAGGAGAGAGAAATAACGAAGGAGATCTTGAAGTCAATATTACCAAAGAAAAGAAACTTACTAACCATCGTGCTTCTGGCTCAGATGAGACCATTCCACTAAGACCACCGCAGTTAATGTCTTTAGATCAATGCATAGAATTTATTTCAGAAGGAGAGTTTGTTGAAGTAACACCTGAATCAATCAGATTAAGAAAATCAGAACTTAACGCCACCCAAAGAGCTTTAAATAAAAAGAAGGAAAAAAAATCCTAAATTTTAAGCTTGAATCCAATCTTCAGGATTGTCATCAACAAAAAAATCACTAACTAAAGTTTCTCCAGGTTGAATTGCATACTGCTCAAAATCTGTAACTCCTTCTTCTTCTAAGACATCTTGATCAAGGAAAAAGTTCCCCGTACACTCTGCTGAGTTCCTTTTGAGTACTGCATATGCTGCATCTGCATAGATTGATGGTTTACGAGAACCTTTCACTAGCTCAGCTCCAATAACATTTCTTACTGCGGCTGTATCAAGAGATGTCCGTGGCCACAAACAGTTAGAAGCAATTTGATCTTTTTTGAACTCCTCCGCAAGGCCGTGGGCAACAAGTGACATGCCGTATTTCGCTGTTGTGTAAGCTAAAGTCATTCCAAACCATTTCCTTGAAATGTTCAAAGGAGGGGATAGTGTCAAAATATGAGCATTCTCGCTTTTTTTGAGATGAGGGATACACTGCTGACTCAATAAAAATGTTCCACGAACATTTATATTATGCATTAGGTCATATCTTTTCATAGGAGTATTTACAGTATCAGAAAGATGAATAGCACTAGCGTTGTTTATACAGATATCAATTCCACCAAATTTTTCAACACACTGTTCAACCGCCGATGCCACTTGGTCTTCAAATCTTATGTCACAAACGACTGGTAAAGCATTTCCGCCTGCTGCTTCGATTTCCTCTGCTGCTGTATATATAGTTCCAGGTAGGGTTGGATGAGGTTCAGTTGTTTTAGCCAAGATTACAATGTTTGCACCATCTTTAGCTAATGTCTTTCCAATCTCTAAACCAATACCTCTTGAGCCACCACTCATAATTACTGTTTTGTTTTTAAAATTTTCCATAGATGTAGTGTATTAAAATTGTTGTTCTTCTGTAGAGTCTTTTTTAGAAAGTAGCTTTGAGTCACTGCCCATAACTATCTCACCTATCGACTCATAATAATCTCCTCCAACTTCTTGTTGATGTTTAATAGCTGTGTACCCATCTTTAGACAGTTCTAGTTCATTTTTTTGTAAATCTACAATTGCCATCATGTTCCCTCCTTTATAGTTTTTAGCTAATTCATACATGGAGCTTGCCATTGAGTGAAATCCAGCCAAAGAAACAAATTGAAGAGAATAACCAAAATCAGCAAGACTCTGTTGGAATTTTATTATTTCTTCATCTGCAAACTTGTCTGTCCAGTTAAACGAAGGAGAGCAGTTATAAGCTAAAATTTTATCAGGATAATGCTTTCTTATTTCTGAAGCAAATTCTTTTGCAAATCCAAGATCCGGCGTGTTTGTTTCGCACCAAATGACATCTGCATATTCTGCGTATGATAAGGATTTAGAAATCGCCATTTCGTGATTTTTTTCAATAGGGTAATATCCATCAGCAGTTCTTTTATTGCTCAAATATGGTTTGTCACTTTCGTCAAAATCTGATGTCATTAATTTAGCGTTTAATGAATCTGTTCTAGCTATAAGGACTATTGGAGAGCCCAATACATCTGAGGCTAATCTTGCAGAAGTTAACTTATTTATATATTCATGTGTTGGAATTACAACCTTGCCACCCATATGACCACATTTTTTTTCTGAAGCTAACTGATCCTCAAAGTGCAATCCTGCTATTCCAGAATGAATAAACTGTGAAGTTAGATTAAAAACATTATAAACCCCTCCAAAACCAGATTCAGCATCTGCAATTATTGGGGGAACCTCAATTTTTTTAAGCTCAACCATCTTTTGTAGCATTGTGTTATTTATCTTCTCTACAAAATTTGGGCCACTGTTTGATGGGTATAAAGATAGGTCGGGATATGTATTAATTCCATTATTACTTTCAGCAGCTACTTGCCAGCCACTCACATAAATAAATTCATAGTCAAGGTTAAACATCTGTAATGCTTGTTGAGCAGTAGATGCACCAAGACCAGATATAAAATGTTCTTTTTGATTAAGTAGCTTCCACAATTTGGATGCCCCTCGTTCTGAGATTGGACTTATAGTTTTGAATGGTGCTCTTAACTTTTGAATATCTTCTGGTAAGTACTTTCTATTTAGATCTTTCCACCGATCAGATTCAATATATTTATTTATCTGTGTAAGGTCATTAAAAGAATCACTGCTCATAAAATTTAAAGTTGGCTTGCAGCAACTGAAGCAATAATTATTGTGAGGGTAATTATTCCGAGAGCTGTAATGAGAACTTCGTTCTTTGTGATTTTTATTTTAGGACCTGCGCTCATCAAAGCTGAGAAAAGTAAAATTGCGGCTGAAATTATTAATGCAAATAGTGGAGCATAGTCATGAAAATTGATAAAAACTTGAGATATAAGTACAGCAATTATACCCCCAACTAAAATTGCACCTAAAGGAATAACTGCTGAACCAGTGATTCTATTTCGAATAATAACCGCTTCTTCTTCTTCAAAAAGCTCTAAACCTTTGGGTACGCCCAGAAGTATTGAGATTACTGAAATTAGCGCCTGAAAAAGAGTTGACATTAAAACGATTCTCCAAAAAGATCCAAAAACTGGAAGCAAAAATAATGTTGGATCTTCTGGAAGAATTGGCTCAATTGTTTGACCAATTGATGATGTTATAAAGAATCCGGTGATTGATCCAAACATTAACCCTAACCCAGTGCCTTGAAAGATTGATTCCCTATCACTTGTTTTTATGCCATGACCAATAAAGTTGGCTTCAAGTAGTTTCTTAACATTAACTGTATTTATAACTGCAAAAAAAGTTGTTAGAAGTGTTAAAGCAACAATGTAAGTAGTTTTCTTATATTCTGTTATAAGATTGAAAGTTTCAGATTCAAGAATCAAACCATCATAAAGATATGTACTTATAGCAATTGCTTGAATAAATCCAGTGATAATCCCAAATAAAGATCCATACTGTAATGCGCGTGCAACTTTTGAAAATAAATCTGCAGGTGGTTCGATAAACTCCGCAACAACTTCGGTTGCTACAGGAGCTTCCTCAACAACTTCGGTTGCTACAGGAGCTTCCTCAACAACTTCGGTTGCTACAGGAGCTTCCTCAACAACTTCGGTTGCTACAGGAGCTGCGGGGCTTCCAGAGGACCAACTTGAAAGAATTGAATTTATGTCAACGCCATTAGCTTCTGCTCTCGCCTGAGCTGATCGCGAAACTAGCATCTGAGGAACACCAGTTGTGTTACTAATTTCTTCTATAAGTTTTTCATCCATAATATTCTTATTAAATTTTAGTCGTTAGTTGAAGTTCTAACTACATCATCGAAGGTTTTTTCAGTTTTATACCAACTCATCCAAGTTATTAAAATAAATATCCACAGAATTAAACCACCACCCAATTTCAGGACAAGTCCAGCCATAGTTTGATCATTAATAACCGATACATTAAAAATATTTTCAACCTCAAGATATGCGGAATACAATGGCTCCGTTCCAAATGCTAGGAAGCTTGCCGGAATCGTAGGTAACAAAGACTGAAGAAAAAGATAGGCTATCTTACCGGGAGCACTTAGTTGTTTGATATCTTTGGTTAGTCCTATTACGGGAATCCACATATTCAAAGAAACTAAAAGCATTACTCCATGGATAAGGAAATGAAAGAGAGTATTAGTAACCATTAAATTAATTACATTAGTCCAGTGCATGCCAACCATAACAAAATTAAAAAGAAAAAATGCAACCACGGGTTTAGTTGTTACTTGCAAAAGTGAAATTAAAGGTTTCACAGAAATTAATTTTTTTTGTGCACTATTCAAGCCATTTAGCAGCAGGGGGGGAGCAACTAGTGCTAGTACTAAGTGTTCTGCTGAGTGTACGGAGAATAAATATTTTTCACCAATATCATGAATTGGCCAATCTGTGAATAGCCAGAGGAAGAATAATCCCGAATACCATGATCTTCTTTTATTTTTTTTAATATCAGAATTGTCAGTGGAGTATTCAAAGAAAACTATAAGTGAAACTATCAGTGCCCAGACGTCATAGTGTGGGTGCCAAACTAAATTACTCATCAAATAAAGTTTGCAGCAGCTCTTTCGAACATAACAATTGCAAATAAGATGAGTGCTAAAATCATTCCACCAGTAAAAAATTTGTTTATCAGAGAGTTTTCAAACCTCAAGTGCATAAACCAACCAACAACAATTACAAACTTACCAACAGCTAAAATTATCAAGAGAGGGTCAGTAAACACTCCAACAAAGTCTTCGGTGTAGTATAAAGCAACTTCAATTGCAGTAAGAACACCTAGGACTAATGCTATCTGAACATACTGAGCAGGCTTTGGGTGTGGTTTGTGATCAACTGACATTAGATTAGGTAAACCACTGTGAAAAGGACAATCCAAACAATATCTACGAAGTGCCAATATAAGGCGACAAATTCCAAGTTCATTCCACCATCTAATGAGAGTCCTTTTTGTCTTTGGCCAATACCCCAAAGAGCTAAAAGCAGAACAACGCCAATAAATACGTGCAACCCATGAAATCCAGTCAAAACATAAAATGTAGAACTAAAAATATTTGAAGATAGCTCAAATCCCTTATGATAAAATTCAGTAAATTCATAAATTTGACCTGCAAGAAAAACTGCACCCAACATGGCAGTAGATAGTAACCAAACCCTAGTTTTTTCTTGATCATTGTTTTCTAATGCATTGTGAGCAAGAACCATAGTTAATGAGCTCATTAATAAGACAAATGAACTTACAGAAGTGAATGGTATGTCGTAAACATCTGTGAGTTTAATTCCAGGAAAATCTCTTCCCTTGAAGATCATAAATGTAGTTATTAAGGTCCCAAAGAAAAGTATTTCAGTAGATAAAAATATCCAGAATCCTAGTTTTCTAGTTTCAACGCCCGTAGGTTCATGAGGATATGAGTGAGAGTCACTCATTTTCTAGATCTTCCATAAATTCTTCCTCTAAAGGCTCCGTTCCCCATCCAAAGCTACCGATAAGGATTAGCAAAGTACCAAGGATTGCTAAAGGAAGCATTTTATAAATTACAGCGTAGCCCAGGAACGGAAGTCCAGATGCCAAGATTATTGGAAAATATGATGGATTTGGAAGGACAATCTCTTCTGACGGGTTTAACCCTTCTTCCTCGAGTTCTGCTAATAATGCATCTGCTCCTTCTTTCCTAACAGGTCTGCCATCTTCATCCTCATCATATTTCATATGCCAAAAATCATCAAGAGACTTTACTTCCGGTGCCTTCGAAAAGTTCCATACTGGTGTTGGTGAAGGAATACTCCATTCAATTGTTCGCGCATCCCATGGATCAAATCCAGCCTCTGGGCCTTTTCTCTTTGAATATATCCAGTTAGCCATAAAGACCAATATGGAAAGAGCAATGATGAATGCTCCTATAGAAACGATTAAGTTCCAAAATCCTAAATTAGTCTCTTCTGCGTACACCCAAGTTCTTCGAACCTGGCCTTGTAGTCCTAACCAATGCATCGGTCCAAAAGTGAGGTTAAAACCAATTATCATGAGCCAAAAATGTATTTTTCCTAAAGCTTCGTTATACATTTTTCCCCATACTTTCGGGAACCAGTAATAGAGACCTGAGAAAATGCCAAACATAGCACCTCCAAAAAGAACATAGTGAAAATGTGCAACAACATAATATGTATCGGTTTGCTGGGTATCTGCTGGGACAATCGAATGTGTTACTCCACTGAGTCCACCAATAACAAACATACCAATAAATCCTAGAGAAAATAGCATCGGTGTATTAAGTTTTAACTTACCTCCCCAAATTGTTCCAAGCCAATTAAATATCTTTACACCAGTTGGCACAGCTATAACCATTGTTGATAACCCAAAACCTGCTTGGGCTACAGGACTTATTGCTGATGCAAACATGTGATGTGCCCACACTCCAAAACCAATAAATGCTATACCGAACCCTGCAAACACTATTGCTGGATAGCCGAAAAGAGGCTTTCTAGAGAAAGTAGGTAAGACCTCAGAGACAATTCCAAAGGCAGGAAGTATTAATATGTATACTTCAGGGTGACCAAATAACCAAAATAGATGTTGCCATAATATTGGGTCGCCTCCACCTTCGGTCAAAAAGAAAGTTGTTCCAAATTGTCTATCAAATGTTACATAAAAGAGTGCTATAGCAATTATTGGTAATGAGAATGCAAGTAAAAATGAAACTGCAAATGTCATCCAGGTGAATACGGGCATTCTCATTAGTCTCATACCTTTAGTTCTCATGTTCAGAATTGTTGTTATGAAATTAAACGCTGAGACTAAAGAAGCAATACCAAGAATTTGTAGACCTATAGCCCAATAATCCATAGCTGTACCAGGTGAGTATTTAAAACCAGCATTGGGTTGATACCCAAACCAGCCACCATTGGGAGCAGAACCTAATCTACTAACTTCTTCTGCCAAATAACCACCTTGAGGTGCTCCTGCTGTACCAAATAAGAAAGTTGAATATAGAAAAACTCCTCCAAAGATAAAAATCCAAAAAGAAAGAGCATTTAGCCTTGGAAAGGCAACATCTCTTGCACCTATTTGCAGAGGTAACAAATAATTAAAAAAAGCAGCACTGATGGGCATAATTGCCAGAAAGATCATCGTGGTACCATGCATAGTAAACATAGCGTTGTACTCAGCAGCACTTAAAAAGTTATTGTCTGGAGAAGCTAATTGGATTCTCAACAAGAGGGCTTCAATGCCTCCGATAAGTAAAAAGAAGAATGCAGCATATCCATACATTATTCCTATTTTTTTGTGGTCAACGGTTGTTATCCAGCTCCATATTCCTGTTTCTGAAGAGGGTCTTTTAAATATGTTAGATTGTTTTTTTGGTTCAATAATTTTTGTCATTTAAGTGTTCCTAAATAAGCAATTAATGCGTTTATTTCTTTCTCAGTTAATTCTAGATTAGGCATGAAAGTACCAGGTTTTATTTCAGCAGGATTTGCAAGCCACTTTGTTAGATTTTCAGGATTATTTTTCAAGGCTGCACCAGCAAAGACACTTCTATTTGCAAAATGTGTAAGATTAGGAGCGATTCTATCACCTTGTACATCCCACACCCCATCAATAACATGGCACTGCGTACAGCCTGCATTTAGATAAACAAGTTGACCTTCAGCAGCTAAGGAAGATTCAGGCAATTCTTTTTCTGCATAAGATTGCTCATTTGCTACCCAGGCAGCAAAATCACTTTCAGTCATAGAAATAACCCTTCCTCTCATTTTTGAATGACTTAATCCACAATACTCACCGCATTGAGCCCAGAATTCTTCGGGAGAATCAGCTTGAAGATTAAGATACGTTGTTTGTCCTGGAACTAGGTATCTTTTTCCGTTTAGTTTAGGGACCCAATAGTTATGTAAAACGTCATTTGACCACATTTCGAGTCTGACAGGTTGGTCTTCAGGTATTACTAAAACATTCGCAGTAGTTATTCCAAAATCTGGGTATTTGTATTCAAACCACCACTGGTGACCAATTACCTCAATTTTAAGTGCATCCTCTGGCTCACGAGCAAGATCAAATATTGTTTTTACAGTAGGTACAGCAATTGCTGCCAAAATTAATACAGGAATAATCGTCCAAAGAATTTCCAAGAAGTTATTTCCATGAATTTGCTTTGGGTCTGGGCTAGATTCCCTCTCCTTAAAATAAAACACTGAAAATAGAAGTGCACCTTGAACAATTACAAAGACACCTACAGCAATCCAAAATGTAAGCCAAAAAAGTTCATCAATACTTCTTGCATAAGGGCCTGCGGGACTTAACGAGTCAAGGGGAGCATCTTCTATACAAGAAGCTATGAAAATAAATCCTAACAAAAAAATTTTTTTACTTTTAAACAATTTCATCTCAAACAATCCTTAAGGATAGCGTTCAAACTATATATAGTGTAATCATAAGTAGTATGTGTTAATGTTATCAAAAAAAATTTCTTTGGTAAAAAAATTTGTAAAACTCTCAAAACTGCGGGTTGTGGAACTCTTGTTAGTCACAACAATACCAAGCATGATAGTCTCTCTTTACTCAATGCCCCCACTGACGCTTGTATTATCTACGCTAGTTGGTGGAACGTTGTTAGCTGTTAGTGCAAATGTCATGAACCAGGTTTTTGAAATTGAAAGAGACAAGTTAATGCAGCGAACTGCAGATAGACCACTCGTGACAGGAGAGCTCACTAAATCTACTGGTATAGGATTTTCAATAATTACCGGGATTATTGGTTTTGCAACTTTGTATTTACTAACAACTCCAACAGCAGCATATATAGGGCTTATAGCAAATCAATTCTATATTTTCATCTATACATTAATTCTTAAGCCAAGAACAAATCAAAACATTGTAATTGGTGGAGCTGCAGGAGCAGCTCCGGTATTAATTGGCTGGACTGCGACAGGTAGCACTCTTGATATCGGGGCCTGGCTATTGTTTTTATTAGTATTTATGTGGACTCCGGCACATTTTTGGGCTCTCTCAATTGAAAACAAGGAAGATTATAAACATGCAGATTTTCCAATGCTACCAACTCAGGAATCATACGAAAGATCTACAATATATATAGCAATTTATTCTTGTGCAACGGTGTTGATTTCATTAGCTGTTGCTCCAGTGCTTCAATTAGGTATTGTTTATTTACTAATTTCCATTTTTTTAGGATCAAATCTAATGCTTAAATCTTTTAACCTGTATAAAAAAAATATAAAGCCGATCAAATACTTTGTCTTTTCAAACACTTATTTAGCTGTTATATTTTTGGGTATAGTTGCAGACATAATGTGGACATTGAGGGGAATAGCTGTATGAATGAATTTCTTTTTTCGATAACCTATCCGCCTATACCAATTACACAAATTGGACCTGTTGCCTTTTCTTTACATGGAGTATTTGCTGCAGTCGGTTTTTATTTTGGATCAACTTACGCGATTAAGTTATGTGTGAAAGATGGAAATGATGACCAGCTATTTTCAGATGCTTTTACCTGGGCAATATTTGGTGCAATAATTGGTGCGAGATTTTTTACAATACCCGCTCACATAGGAGATCCAGGCTATGGATTAGATGATGTATTTTCAGTAGCAGGTAGTTATTCAATTATGGGTGGTATGTCAGGAGGTATTATCGCAGCATATTTGAGGATTGTAACAGTAGGTAAAGCAAACTTTCAAACTTATAGTGATTATGCTGCCCCAGGATTAATTATGGGTATTGCTATTGGAAGAATAGGGGACTTAGCAATTGTTGAACATTTAGGAAGAGCAACTGATTTTATGTTTGGTTACGAAATCAAGCCTGGGTATGATGTAGCTCCGCAACACAATGCACTTGAATGCTTTGCTCCCGAGATTACTTGCGGAACCTATCATCATGTTGCAATGTACGACCTTATTCTTGCAACTCTTTTCTTTTTTGTATTTAGATACTTACAAAAGAATCTAAATTTTGGGAGTGGTTCTTGGATTGGTCTATGGGCAATCTGGTATGGTGTTCAAAGAATGATACTAGACACACTCAGGTTTGGCATGGGTGATGCAACTATCGGCATATTTACTTGGAATCAGATTGGTGGTGCAACCCTTGCAAGCATTGGACTGCTGGTCTTTTTACGATTTAAGAATATTAAAACAAGCTAAATATAAATAACGAATACGCACCCAGCATTGAGAAACCTACAAGGGAACTTCTTTTTACTGTGCTCCTTGAAAAGATTATCACCATTAAAGAGACAAAGTACATCATAAACATCTGAATTAAAACATCTGATTCAATATTTCCTGGTTGGATAACAATAGAAGCACCACCTACAAGACCAATATTAAAAAGATTTGAACCAAAAATATTTCCAAAAACTATATCTGGTTTTTTCAATCTAGCGGCAGCAATAGTTCCAGCTACTTCTGGAAGACTTGTTCCAAGCGCAACCACTGTAACTCCAATTATTAAAGATGATATTCCAAATAATTCAGCTAAATCTATTGCATTATTTACTACTAGTGAGCTCCCAAAGATTGTTGCACCTAAAGATAATGCAGCTTTTGGCCATACATTTGTTATTGTTTCTTCCATAAACTCTTCATCCTCAATAGCTTCTTCATTTACTAATTTATATGTGATTGCTACAACAAGTATTAATAGAGTGATGCCTAATATAAAAGGAAATTCATTAATCAAAATATAGCTGGATACAAAAACTGTTGTCACAACCATCATCCACAAGGCAGATGTTGGGTTAAGATCTATTTTTTTATTGTATGAAGTATCAATAAACAAATACAACACAGCAACCACAAGTAATGAGTTTGCAATATTTGAACCAATTATGTTGCCTATTCCTAAAGATAAATTTCCATTTAATGCAGCACCTGTGCTCGCAAATAATTCTGGAGCTGAGGTTCCAAAACCAATAAACGTAGCTCCAATAATTGATGGAGGTATTTTTAACTTTAGTGCAATTTGAACAGCAGATTTGACCATAACATCAGCACCCTTAACCAAAAGAATGAACCCAGCCGCGAGGCCCAAAAGAATAACTAAAATATCCATCAGATCTTAATTTTTTGAATCTCTCCAAGCTATCCACTCTTTAACATCTGTAAGGTCATAGCCTGGACCATTTACTGCCAGAGTAACTTCTGTTGCGCCTGCTTCTATAAGTTCGTCAGCTAGGTCGATTCTTTTAATATCAATCCCAATGGATCTTTTAATTTCACTTGGATCCCTTCCTATTTCTTTACACCAATTATTTAAAACATTATTTTTATGAGCGACAGTTTCTATTCCAGACCTTTCTTCAGTTTTTGTTGCAAAGCCATGCCATATATCTGCATATTGCGCTGTAATTCTTAGAGTAACTTTCTCTCCACCGCCACCAATTAAAATTGGAATCTTTCTTATTGGTTGTGGATTAAGTTCTTTCATTCTTTTTACAATTCTTTCCAAAGACTTTTCTAACGCATGAAGTCTTGAAATAGCCGTACCAAACTCATAACCATATTCGTCATAATCTTGCTCAAACCAACCAGAACCAATTCCTAAAATTGCTCTCCCGTTTGATATATGATCAACAGTTCTAGCCATATCTGCTAATAGTTCAGGATTTCTATAAGAGTTACAGGTAACTAGGGGACCAATATCTACCTTGCTAGTTACTTCTCCCCAGCTTGAAAGCATTGTCCAGCACTCGAAATGCTTACCTTCTCTTCTTTCACCTTCATTCCACTGAGTACCATCTTCTTTATACAGTGGATAAAAATGATCCCAGTTATAAATCGCGTCTGCTCCAATTTCCTCAGCCTCAATTGCTGCTTGTCTAATTTGATCATACTCAGCATGTTGGGGTTGTAAAAAAACGGCTATTCTAGGTTTCATTTTTAACTCCTGTTCCTGTATTAATTGTCTAAGATTTTATCATCCAAAGAATTATTGATACGTTTTACTAATTCCATATTAGCTTCAAGCTTCTCTAATTTTTGCGCCATCATTTTTTCTGCAGAAGGCAGGGGATTCTCTAGGATAAATGTTCTTATATCCTCTCCTAAATCTTTATCATATATTGAGTCAAGACCTGAAAGAATTCTTGATGCAGTCCATTCAGGCATAACTGATAGCAAACCTTTATAGTTATTTTTGATTTCCTTCCATGATTTTTTACCATTCACCTTGTTAGTAATCATCGATGCCAAAATATATGGACAATCAGCACCTCTGATTGTTCCATCCAGCATTGACTTAATTATCTTTTCACCAGCATTAGGGTCTCGTACTGCACCGAGTATTGCTCTGTATCTGCCTTCGATCTGAGGTGAACCAGCATTTAAGAATTTTTCAAGAAACTGTTCGATTTTGATTTCTTCATCTAGAGCTGAAAGATAAAGGGTTGTATTGTAAAAGCTTCCATCTTGAATGGTTTCAATTGATCCATCCTTAAACTTACTACTGTAGAAATTAATAAAATCAGCATCATTTTCTATTGATCCAATTAATTTATTTACTATTGCTCTAAGCTCTTTAACTTCCATTGAATCAGATTCTCTTACTTCACGACCCAGGTTTTCTTTTATAGGACCAATTAGCTTATTAAAATAATTTAAAAAAGAATCACTTTTTTCTACTGGTAAAATTTTTGAAAGTGAAGAAATTATTCCGGCAATATATGACCAAATATTTGGATCTGTCTCTGATTTATAAAGAGGCAAAAATTCTAAAAAATCGTTTATTGAAAATTTATCAACAGTTACTGATTTCCATGTGTCCTCCAGCAATCTATACTTTTCAAGAGAGTTTAATTCCTTAAAGTTGTCTTTAATTTTTGAAAAAATTTCTTGACTATAAACTACGTGGTAGAAAGCCCAGCCGCCATTGTTTATAAAAGGTACTTCACCAAGTGCTTCTAATTCTAAATTCTTTGAATTTTGTACGACAGTATTTATCTTGCCATTATCTAGAAAGCGAACATTTACTGGTATTTCCCATAATGAATTATCAGTACTTCCATCAATCAGAAATTTAGATTGGGTGAGTTCAAACTTTTCACCAACCTTTTGTACTTCAATAATTGGAAAACCAGGTTGTTTAATCCAGGTAGGCAACATCTTGTTTAGAGGTATATTGCTTTCTTCAGTAAGGCAATCCCACAAGTCCGATGAATGAGTGTTCTGAAATTTGTATTTATTTAAGTATTTCTGTACACCCGCTTGAAATACTTCTTCTCCAACAAACATCTCAAACATTTTTAAAACTGTTGACCCTTTTTCGTATGTAAGAACATCAAACATTTCTTCAGCTTGTTCAGGGGTTTCAACCTCAAACTCAACCGGTCTGGAGTTTTTAAGCGAATCGACACCAAAGCCTGCACTTCTAGATAAATTCATTTCACTCCACTGTTCGAATTCAGGGTAAGTCCCATTTGCGGCAATAGCCTCCATCAGACTGGCAAAAGCTTCGTTTAACCAGATACCATCCCACCACTTCATAGTTACTAAATCCCCAAACCACATATGTGCAAGTTCGTGTGCAATTACACTTACAGATCTTGATAGCTCTTGTCTAGTTGCTTTAGATTCGTCGATGAGAAGCAAGCTTTCTCTGAAAGTAACTGCACCTACATTTTCCATTGCACCCATTGCAAAATCAGGTATAGCTATGAGGTCAAGTTTCGAACCTGGATAAGGAATTTTATAATAGTTTTCAAAAAACTCTAATATTTTCAACCCAGCTTTTCCGGCAAAACCTGTTTGATGTGAAAAACCAGGCCTATGAATAATTCTTATTTGTGTGTTACCTACATTTCCAATTTCTGTAATCTCAAGTTCTCCAATTACAAAAGCTACTAAGTATGTAGACATTATCATTGAATCCACATAAGTAGTTTGGACTTTCCCATCTTCGAGTTCTTTTTCTTCAAGAACTTTTTCATTTGATATTCGTAGATATTTTTTATCAGAAATTAATGTCATTGAAAATACTGCTTTATATTCTGGTTCATCCCAGCATGGAAAAGCATTTCTTGCTGATGTTGGTTCAAATTGAGTTGTTGCGAGCCATTTTTCATTATTATTTAAATCTAAAAACTGACTTTTATAAAATCCTTTTAAATCATTTGTGATATTTGAGGTAAATTCAAGTTTTAGAGAGTATGAGCCAATTGAAAGAGTGTTTTTAGAAATGAAAGAAATTCTTTCTAAATCTCTTAAATATTCACAATCTAAACTAATTTGAGATTCGTTTGAATCAATTAAGTAAGCATTTGTTATCTCTATATCAATTGCATTTACTTCAAAAGAAGAAGTTTCTTCAACTATCTCTAAATCAACAGTTTGAGAACCCTTGTAATTAAAGCTATCCAAGTCAACATCTAGCTTGACTTGATATCTTACGGGTTTAGCGACCTTTGGTAGCAGTGCTTTATTCATCTTTTCTCCAATCAATGTGTATGTATTCGTCTGAACTTAAAAGCTGTACAGTATGACTCCCAAAAAAATCTCTCTGAGCTTGAATTAGATTTGATGGGTTGTCACTAGAACTCAAGTTAAGGTACCAATTCAAGCTTGAAGAAAAAACTGGTAGCGCAATATCTTTTGACAACGCATCTCTAACCAAGTTTTTGACAGCATCCAGATTTACTTTAAGTAAACTATGCAATTCCTCTGATCGTAAAAAGTCTTCTGAGGTATCGTCAATTTTAATTAATTCATCGAGCATCTCAGACCTAATAATACACCCACCACTCCAGTTCTTAAAAATATCTACAAAATTAAATGAAAATTTATTAACTTCGTTGTAACTCCAAATTATTGTGAGACCTTGAATCATTGAAGATATTCTTCCAAAGTATAAAGACCTTGCCACTAAGTTAAATATCTCTGTTTTTTCACTACCTTGAGGACCTACTGTATTGTCTTGTTTAAATAATTTTTCGTCAAGTTTCCAATAATCACCGGCATTACTTTGAACTCTTGCATCATAAGCTGCAAATATTGAGGGGGCAGTTATACCTAAATCAAGAGCTGTTTCCACTGTCAATCTTCCAGTTCCTTTGTTGTTTGCAGAAGGTTTTATTAAATCAATGATAAATTTCTCTCCCTCTTTTTTCCTAAGTATTTCGGATGTAATTTCAATCAGATAAGAAGATTGATTCAAGATTTTAAGGGAGTCAAAAAAATCTGCTATCTCTAGATTTGTATATCCTGATTTTTTTAATAGAAAGTAGCTTTCAGCAATTAGTTGCATTTCTGCATACTCGATCCCATTGTGGACCATTTTTACGAAATGACCTGAACCAAATCCCTCGTAGAAACCTATACAGGCATCTGCAGCTTTTGCTGAGATTGATGACAATAAATCAATCAGATTCTCATCAAGATTTTTATTTGAACCGACCATTATGGCAGGACCATTTCTTGCACCCTCTTCTCCACCCGAGACACCCATGCCAACAAAGTTTATTTTTTTCTCGGCTAGTGAATTTCCATGATTAATACTTTCTTGATAAAAAGAGTTACCACCATCGATAATGACGTCACCTTCATCTAATAAATCAGAAAGTTGATTAATGATATTGTGAGTAGGTTCCCCAGATGGAATCATTAATAAGATATTTCTTGGACGAGCAATATTTTCAACTAACTCCTTGAGGGTTGTGTACCCTGAAAAATTGGTACCAAACTCTTTTTTTATTGAGTCTAATTTTTCAGTTGAAGCATTATAAGCCTTAATATTTGTACCTTTTTCGGAGATATTAAGACCAATATTTTTACCCATTACACCGAGTCCGATTAATCCAATTTCACTCAGCATTTTGTGGATCCCTTATTAAATTTAAATCTTTCAATTTTGTGACCAATTTACTTCTTATTTTTATATCAATTAATAATAATTCAGAACTATTTTTTACTTCCAGAATTTCACAGGATCTATTTACTTTGTCTAAGTTTTTTGGTTCAACTAAAAAAGAGCTCATTTGGGTGTCCCCATAGATTTCTGTTGAAATCTTCTCAATAAGTTCTTCTATACCAATGTTTTTTAATGATGAAATAAATAAAGCTTGAGGGTATCTTTCTGACAGGTCATTTAAAGAAGCTTGATCAATTCTATCAACTTTATTAAATACCATCACTTCATTGGCTGTTACTTCAATTTGTTCAAGAATTTCTCGAACAGTACCAATATGCATTTCAGGAATTGCTGTTGCAGCATCAACTACATGAATTAATAAATCTGCGCTCGTAGCAACTAGTAGCGTAGATTTGAAAGACTCAATTAATGTAGTTGGCAGGTTTTGAATAAACCCAACAGTGTCTGATAATATCAACGGCTCTTGTATATCTTTAATAGGAAGCTCTCTTTGCAGTGAGTCCACAGTAGCAAATAGTTCATCAGCAGCATATGCATCAGAATTAGTCAATGATTTTAATAGAGTTGATTTCCCAGCATTTGTATAACCAACTATAGAAACCAGCGGGGTATTCTTTTTCTCTCTTGAGCTTGCTTGTAGAAGCCTTTGTCTTTCTATTTTTTTAAGCTCTTTCCTCAGTTTGTTAATCCGATTATCTATCAATCTACTATCAGTTTCTAGTTTTGCTTCTCCAGGTCCTCGTGTCCCTATTCCTCCACCTTGTTGATTCAAGGTTTTGCCTAAACCTGCAAGTCTGGGTTTTAAATAGACGGACATTGCAAGTTCAACCTGTAAATTTGCCTCTTTAGATTGGGCGTGTAAAGCAAATATATCAAGAATTAGACCAGTTCTATCAACTACGTCACACTGAAAAATAGCCCGAAGCTCCTTTTGTTGATTGGGGCTAAGTTCACAATCAAAAACAACAACATCAATATCGTTTGCCTTTGACAGGTCTTCAAGTTCAATAATCGAGCCTTTGCCAATAAAAGTTTTTGGATCAATTCGATCAATTCTTTTGGTCTGGATAATAGTTGGATTTGATCCAGCTGTTTTTACCAGACTTGTGAGTTCTTTTAAAGATTCTTCACGATCTGCCCTTGTTTGATTTTTTAAAATAATTCCAACAAGCAAGGCTTTTTGCACTGTTACAAAAATATCTTTGTCAGATACCGTTAGTAACCGTCTGTCAGTTTGATTAGGATTA
>Ga0209951_1000134_pt1 | contig 16402 bp, 9 predicted proteins | sample SalPon2_A_H2O_MG_2_FD_185725 | JGI IMG/M metagenome (GOLD analysis project Ga0209951, IMG submission 185725) | Salt pond water microbial communities from South San Francisco under conditions of wetland restoration - Salt Pond MetaG SF2_A_H2O_MG... ...
CGGGAGCCGTCGTTCCGAGCAGCAATGCCATCGGACTACACTTCTACCCAATTTGGGAAGCTGCTTCACTTGATGAATGGCTGTACAACGGCGGTCCATTCCAACTCACCGTATTCCACTTCCTCATTGGCATCTATGCTTACATGGGACGAGAGTGGGAACTTAGCTATCGACTAGGGATGAGGCCCTGGATCTTTGTCGCTTACTCTGCTCCCGTTGCTGCCGCCACGGCGGTATTCCTGGTCTATCCGTTTGGGCAAGGCTCTTTTTCTGACGCTATGCCTTTGGGTATTTCAGGAACCTTCAACTATATGTTGGTCTTCCAAGCCGAACATAACATTCTCATGCATCCGTTCCACATGCTCGGTGTTGCTGGAGTGTTCGGTGGATCGCTTTTTTCTGCAATGCACGGCTCGCTGGTTACCTCGTCGCTGGTTCGTGAAACGACGGAAGACATGAGTCTGAACTATGGATACAAGTTCGGACAGGAAGAAGAAACTTACAACATTGTCGCTGCCCATGGCTACTTCGGACGACTTATTTTCCAGTACGCATCCTTTAACAATAGCCGTAGCCTTCACTTTTTTCTGGCTGCTTGGCCTGTTGTTGGTATTTGGTTCGCTGCTCTGGGCGTCAGCACGATGGCTTTTAATCTTAACGGCTTTAATTTTAACCAGTCCTTGCTTGATAGTCAGGGACGTGTTGTTCGTACTTGGGCCGACATCCTTAACCAAGCGAACCTGGGATTTGAAGTCATGCACGAGCGCAACGCTCACAACTTCCCTCTGGACCTTGCTTCTGTTGAAGCATCTCCAGTCGCCTTGTCCGCCCCCGCCATTGGATGAGGCTGAACCGCCGTCCGTTCATCCCCTTAGTGGGACGCATGTAACCTGATCATGGAACGGGGGTCAGGTGCTTGGAGATTATCATGGCTACTCAAGTCACTTACAAGTATCGCGGCGTTTCTTACACTAAAACGATTGTCCGTTAAATCGGCATCAGGTAGTCCGTAAAAGCGGCATTGGGAGGTGCAAACCCTCCCTTACCTATTGGCGTTGGCCCTTACGAGGACACCCTTCGCCGCTAGCGGTGTGTAGCACCCTAACGCTACAAAAAAAAATTATGGATCCAAAAATGATTGCATGGGCATCTGGTCTTTTTGAAGGCGAGGGCACAGTGCGTAGAAAACTAGAAATAGAAATGACTGATAAAGACGTTATTACTAAATTCTGGGACATTATGAATTGCGGAAATATGTATTACCGAGAACGTCCAAATGTCAAACCTACTTGGCGGTGGGCAGTCGGTAATAAACATGACGTAATAAAATGTTTGACACTGATGCTTCCGTTCTTTGGAAATCGCAGAGCCTATCAAGCTCTAAACATTCTAGACAGTTTAGAGTTAGTATAATAACTTTCTCTTTACTCCTTAAAAATGGCATTCCAATCTTCGGTTAACCCCGCTCAGCTTACTCAGCTGGGTCAGGCTAACCTGGCGGGTGATACCCGCGCCCTTTATCTCAAGCTTTTCAGCGGCGAGATGTTCAAGGGTTTCCAACATAATACTATCGCTCGTGATCTTGTCATGAAGCGTACTCTGCAGAACGGCAAGTCTCTGCAGTTCATCTACACCGGTCGTACCAAGAGTGAGTTCCATACTCCTGGTAACAGCATCCTGGGTGATAGCAACAATGCACCCCCGGTGGCTGAGAAGACCATCACGGTTGACGATCTGCTGATCTCCAGTGCATTCGTGTATGACCTTGATGAGACCCTTTCTCATTACGACCTGCGTAGCGAGATCTCTCGTAAGATCGGTTATGCTCTTGCAGAAAAGTATGACCGTCTGATCTTCCGTGCTATCGCTCGCGGTGCACGTCAGGCATCCCCTGTGTCTGCTACCGGCTACGTTGAGCCCGGTGGTACTCAGATCCGTGTCGGTTCTACCGCTAACGAATCTGACGCTTACAACTCTGCCAATCTGGTTGCTGCCTTCTACGATGCTGCAGCTGCTATGGATGAGAAGGGTGTGTCCAGCGATGGCCGTGTTGCCGTCCTGAACCCCCGTCAGTACTACGAACTGATCCAAGCTGTCGGCACCAATGGTCTGATCAACCGTGACGCTCAGGGTTCTGCTCTGCAGTCCGGTCAAGGCATCATTGAGATTGCTGGTATCAAGATCTACAAGTCCATGAACATTCCGTTCCTGGGTAAGTACGGTACCAAGTACGGCGGCACCACTGGTGTTACCGATCCTGGTAACGCTGGCTCCTTCATCGGTGAAACCCTTGAGGATGCTTCGACTGCTCAGACTGGTATCAACAACGACTACGGTACTGCTGCTGAAGTCGGCGCCACTTCCTGTGGTCTGATCTTCCAGCGTGAAGCTGCTGGTTGTGTGGAAGCTATCGCTCCTCAGGTGCAAGTCACCAGCGGCGACGTTTCCGTGATCTACCAGGGTGATGTGATCCTGGGTCGTCTCGCCATGGGCGCTGACTACCTGAACCCCGCTGCTGCTGTTGAGCTGTACGTGGGCACTAAGCCTAGCGCTTTCTGATTTTAATATCTTTTTACGGGAGCTCCTTCGGGGGCTCCTTTTTTTTAATTCTTTATTGAGAATAAGAATCAAATGCCTTACCCTACTACTGGCTCCAACACTGAGCTACAAGCTGTTAATCAGATCCTGGCGTCAGTTGGTCAGGCTCCTGTAAACACGTTAACGACTGAAGAAACTTTTGTACTAGAAAAAACTGACAGCTTTATTGGCTCTATTAGTGGAACCACACTTACTACAGAAGAAGCTAATATTCCTGTTGGTACGTTTATCTCTGGAACCGGTGTAACACAAAACACTTCTATTGCTACAGCAGGTGTTGCTCAAGGTACTAACCCGGAGACTTATAATTACACTGTTAATATTTCACAAACAGTAGCTAGTACAACTCTAATTAAATCAGTAGTTTCTTTTAAAGTTGAAACCCAAACCAACCCGGACGTTGCGATTGCATACAACACGTTAACGGAAGTTTCACGGGAAGTTCAATCAGAAGGTTGGTCTTTCAATAGAGAACGTAACTATACTCAACTCCAACCTGACGCTACAACTAAGAAAATTAAAATCCCCAACAACGCTATTCAAGTAGACCTTAGCCAAGATTACCATATTAACCTTGGTCGTAATGCGGTAAACCGTGGTGGTTACCTGTACGACACTATTGGTCACACTGATGTATGGGATACTAATGAAACCATTTATTTAGATATGGTGTGGGAGTGGCAGTATGAGTACATTCCTCAACCTATTCAAGCTTACATCGTAGCACGTGCAGCAGCAGTCTTTTGCAGTAGGACCATTGGTGATCCTAATCAATACCAGATGCTGCAGCAGAAAGAAGCGTATGCAAGGGCAATGGCTCTTGAATATGAATGCAACCAAAATGATGTAACCATCTTTGGTGATCCTCAAAACGGTAATTACTACAGCAGCTACAATCCATTTAATGCACTAATCCGATAATGCCCGCAGTAACTCAACTGACACCTAATTTTCTTGGTGGTGTCTCACGACAAAATGACGACAAAAAATTAGAAGGTCAGGTATCTGAGTGTATTAACGGGTATCCTGATCCGACCTACGGTCTTCTTAAAAGACCAGGTATGAAGTTTATCGACCAGCTTAAAGCCTCTGGTTCTACTGTATACACTAAAGCCCAACTAGCAGGCAGCACTTGGTTCTCTATTGATCGTGGTGCTGACACTTCTTATATTGGTGCTATCAAGGGTACGTCTATTTATTTGTGGACTACAGAAGGTGAGCCGTGTACAATTACGGCTCCAGGTGGTGGCGCTTATAGTCCAGGTTATCTAAGTGGTTCTGCTTACCACTTCCGTAGTATTCAAGATACTACTCTTGTGACTAATAAGGGTGTAACTCCTACCATGCAGGCACCTGGTAGTTACGTTGCTAATTCAGTAGCCACTATTAAACTGCTTAATTTGACGGCTACTTTTGAGTACACTGTAACTATTCAAGGTGTTTCTACCACTGTTACTGCTCAAAATGCGGCAACGTTTGATGATATGTTGCTGTATGATTCAGCTGATGTGAACGCTAACCACCATTTGGTGGATGCAATTAAAGCTCTTATTGAGGCACAACAAACTGCTAATAACGCTGACTTTGACGGTCAGTGGGGTCTAGAGGGTTATACCAATAGCTTAGTTATTAAACGGTGGAACGAATCTAACGTACTTGATCAGGTAATTACAAACTATGGTTCTTACCTTAATCCTACCGCTTTTACTATTGAAGTTAAAGGTGGTCTAAATAACGATGCTATTGAAGTATTTGAAGATGAAGTAACTGATGTTTCTAAACTTCCTATTGAATCTTTTCACGGTCATCACGTAACTATTCTCAACAGTGATTCTGCTGCTGACGACTATTACGTTGAATATGTTGCATACAACGGACAACGTGGTAGAGGTTATTGGAAGGAAGCACGGGCACGTGATGTGTCTGCTGGTGTTGTAGCATCGTCTATGCCCCATCAACTGATTAGAACTGGTGAAACTACTTTTACTTTTGGCCCTAGCCCGTGGAATGACAGGGAATCAGGAGATGACGTTACTAATCCTCCTCCTTCTGTTTTTACTGTAGACACCTCAGTAACGCCTCACACCTATACTGGTAAACCCATTACCGCTACGTTCTTTTACAACAACCGCCTTGGATTGCTGTCTGAGGATAACGTTATCTTTGGTGTAGCTAATGACGCTTACAACTTCTTTGGACGTTCTGCTCTGACTCAGATTGATTCAGATCCTATTGATTTGAACGTCTCTAGTATTAAACCTGTTAAACTGGTTGACGTTCTACCGTCTCCACAAGGTTTGACTCTTTTCAGTGAACAGCAGCAGTTCCAAGTCTTTTCCACTGACTCACGTATCCTAACTCCATCAACCACTTTGGTTCGTACCATTTCTAACTATGAAATGGATTCAAACATTTCACCGGTTGATGTCGGTACTACTGCTATCTTTGTTAGTAAACTTTCTCAGTACAGCAAGGTATTCTCAATCCAACTACAGGACGTTGAACAGAACCCTGTTGTGGTAGACATCAGTAAACCTGTTCTTGAATGGATCCCTAATACTATTGATGATCTTGTCGTTAGTCCCCAAAACTCTTTGGTTGGACTAGTTGACAGAGATTCGTCTTATTTGTATTTGTTCCGTTTCTATAACAACGGTGAACGTAATCTTCTAGAAGCATGGACTAAGTGGCAGCTAACTGGCACTATTAACCACGTTTCAATTATGAACGATGATGTCTTTATAATTGGACAGCATAAGGATGAGTACACTATTCAATCAATTACGTTGGATGAAATACCTAACGGTGAGATTGAAGTAACAGATTTTGATCCTGGTGGTTATCCCCAAACAATTTCAGGTAACGCTTGTTTAGACTTTATGTCTCTTCCTAGGTTTGGTGAGGGATTTCTTAATTGGGTACTTTATGATGGTACAAATGATGTAACTAAAATTTTTACTCGTTTTACACCAATTAGTGACAAAGAAGGGACAGTTCTTATTACTAAACCTTCTACTAGTGCAGGTTTCTCTGTTCAAGCAGTACCTAAATATGAGGTAGATCTAGATAGTAGCATTCACTGGTACTTTGAAGCTAAGGGTGACCTAAGAGAATTTCAGTATAACATGGTAGTCGGTTACAAATATGATTTTGAAGTAACTCTACCTACATTTTATTTCCGCCGTAATGAAACCACCACAGACTTTACTGCACCTTTGACCGTTTCACGTGTTAAACTATCTGCAGGCAGGTCTGGTGCATTGACGTTTAAAACACGACTTGGAAGTTCCCAAGAGTGGACCGACGTTAAGGAGGTGACAACCATTAACGACTACGAAGCAACTGGTAATCCTGTTAAATCTGAGTTCCTGTTTGTCGTCCCAATCCATCAACGTAACACTAATTTTGAACTTAAAGTGACAAGTGATTTTCCATACCCTGTATCGTTGGTGTCAATGATGTGGGAGGGTAACTATACACCACGACAATATAGGAGGGCTTAATGCTTGACTTAGAATTTAATCCGAAAGGACACAGCCTTCTAGACGATCAGCTTGCTGAGTCTGGTTTGAAGATGAGCCTTGATCCGGTTATAGGCGCTGCTTTAATTGGCGGGGCCACTTCTATTTTTAGTGGTATTTTTGGTGCTTCTGAAGCTGATAAACAGAACCAACAAGCACAAGCTGCTCAAGAGGAGCAACAGAAACTTCTAAACAAACAAGCGCAACTTCAAAACGATTACAACAAACAGAAGTTTGAAGCTGACAAAGAGAACTACCGTAAACAAGCTGAATACAACTTTCAGACTGCTGTTAAAAATTGGCAGTATGATATGACCATTCGCACCTTGCAAGAAAAGGTGGATGCTCAGAAGTATTTGATGAGTGTAGAGAACGCTCAGAAACAGTTGACTTTTAATGAAGTTGCTGCTCAACAATCTCAGTCTAGGGAACAGCTTGCTTTAAATGATGCCAAAGCTGAGTACAGTTTCCAAGCTCAAGATCAACTTGTAGCTCAACTTCAAGCTCAAGGTAAAGCACGTCTGGGACAAGCTGGCAGATCTATGCAAAAACGTGTTCAATCTAGTGAAGCACAGATTGGTAGAGATCTAGCTGTTATGTCAGCCAGTTTGACAGGTGAGATTAACGCTTCTCACCTCCGTATGTTTGACATTAACATGGGTAAGTTTGTTGCAGATGCTAATGTTCAGGCCGCCATGATGCTACGTCCTGAGCGTCTTCCTGACATTCCTACACCTACTAAACCGCCTGAGCCTACTTGGGTTGAACCGATGCAAATCATTCCTGGTATGGCTGCTCCTGCTCAACAACAGAGTGTCGCTATGCCTTTAATTCAAGGGTTTGGTAGTGCTGCTAGTAATTTAGCCAGCATTGATTGGAGTAGTGGAGTTGGTGGCGGTAAACAACCACAGACATATGGAACTAGTGGTATTCCTGGGATAACCTCTGGGCTCAGTTACAGCGGACCTACTAGTTATGCAGGAGTGAAATTTTAACTATGGCAAAATTTAGACGATCAATTCAGCCAACTGGTTTCCGTCCTGAGCAAGTATCTGAGCGTAACATCAGTCAGCTTCAAGCATATTCCGACAGGATTACTAATGCGCTACGTGAGGAACGTGATGCTGTAATCTCTAATCGTAATCGGACAGCCGATGCGATGAAAGAAAATGCTCAGATTGAAGCCCAGCAGTCTGCAACCAATCAGAAAATTCAACAACAAAATCTTCAAACTCAATTTGAAGAGCAGACTCTACTATCCCAAAAAGCTCTTAATGACTTTGAGGTAAAAAATGCTGCAAGTAATGCGTTCTTTTCAACAGTTGCTAATTTAAGCACTACTGCAGCTAAGAAGCTTAAAGAGCATGAAAGGGCACGGAACCAAAAACAATACGATAACGAACTAGCTGAAATGCTAATGCTTGGAGAAAATTCTCCTAAGTATAAAGCTATTGAAGCTATGCTTCTAGATGCTAATGCTGAAGAACTAAAAGCAAACACTGAACTAGCTCAAGCACAAGAGCGTGGGTTAGATCCAGCAGAAGCTGATAGGTATGCCAGAACGTTTGCAGAGCTGAGCCCAGGTAACCAAATGGGTTATCTGAAAATCTTGGCTAATAAATACAACTATTTTCTAACTGATCAAGCATCTGCAGACGATACGGGTTCCGCCCGTGATGGGCAGAAAGCAGCTGTTTTTGCAGCTAACAAGCTCGATGAGTTTATGAAGATTCAGGGTGTCAAAGGCATTACCCCTGCACTACTTCAAAAAAGTGGTTTCTTGCCTACTGTTTTAGAGGTTAACCAAAGGTATCGTCAGACAGCTGATGAAGCTTATCGTCAAGATTACAAAGCAGATTTTTCTGATAATTTTAACGCAACACTTGCAAACCTAAGCCCTGCTGATGGTGTTAATTTTATTCAAACTAAATGGCCTGAACTGGTTCGTTTGTACGGAAAAACTGGGGCTTTGGATCAACTTGAAGGACTAGCTAAAGTAGTCAATTCTGAAGGTGATCCTTTAGTACCTACTGCCAGTATTATGGGAGCCAAAATTGGTCCTAAGGGCGAAACTTTCGGTGAGTATTGGGGTAAACGTAGAGAAGCAGTAGAAATAGCTTTGGCTCAAGGGGCTAATTCTATACACCGTTTGGACACTGCTACTCAAGATAGGGAAGCTTATCAACTTGTTGATGGGGCTATCATCCCTTCTATTGAAGCATTGCTTGCTGATGCTCCTGCGTCTGAAGACCTTTCAATTCTGGAAACTACTGAACGAGAAATCCTGAAAAAAACAAGAGGAGTTCTTCCTAAAAACTGGACTGATTATAAAAGAACTATTCTTAGTGAAAATAAACAGGAAGCTCAAGCTAAAGCTAACCAAGCTATGGCTCTGTTAGGTACAGGTGAACCTGCTAACATCAATAAAGCACGTGAACTGATCTACAATATTTCAGATCCAACTCTGAGAAAAGAAGCAATCACGGCATACAACACTGTTACTAATCCTATTCAACTTTCTTCTGAGAATAAAAAAACTCTTGATAAATCTATTTCAGCAGTATCGAGAGAACTACTTGACCAGTCATTAGAAGGCGGAGCCAGTAACACTGCTCTTAGGTTAGCTGGTTACATCCGTACCGATGCGTACAAAATGTACAAAGAAGAGTTTGAAAAAACTAGGGATCAAGCTCTAGCTTTGGCTAATGTTCAAGCAAGACTGGAACAGGAGAAAGTTAAAGCTAAGTCTGGTGAACCGGGGGCAAAATTCAGAACATCTACAGGTAAATACAACCAAACTACTTTCCCTGGATTTGAAGCTGAAGATAAAATAACTCAAGGTCAACGTGATGCCAGGCTAACTAGTATTACCAATACTGTTGGTTCTATTGGAGTTAGTGCTTTACACTCTCCTGGATTGTTAAGTCAAAAAGAACTACGTTTGGCTTCTGAAGCTTCTGAGCAAAACGTTTCTCTTGATAAAATTGCTACTTCTGAAATGTTAGCAATTAAAAAAGCTCTACAAACTCAAGGTAAGACTGTAACTTTTGGGGAAATCTACAACGCCCAAATTGCTGCTCACAACGCAAACAATCCAGACAACCCTATCAGACCTGTCGGAATTAGTCCTATGTTACAAATCATGGATTATGCACACGGTCCTACCTTAGATGCGATCGCTAATAATGCTACCACTGCTAACGTAGCTAGAAGTATTGCTGAAAGTTCTCCTGGTGGTAAACTTTTGAGGCAGAACTTGAGAGTACCATTTACGTCAGGTAACACCGGAACTAGTACTGGACCTCATGGTGATTTCCGGGTAAGAGATTTGGCTACTGGTCAGTTTATCAACCCAACACCTTTTCTAAGAAGGCTCACTGTTAACGGTAAACCATTGACCGAACAGTTTACTATGACAAGCCCGTTTGGTATGCGTACTCATCCAGTCCACGGAGGTCGGCGGATGCATAACGGTGTTGATTATGGGATGCCTGTTGGTACACAAGTAGATGTCGATGGTGATTTCCTTGAACGGGTTTATGATCCAGGCGGTGGTAACATGAACATTTACACCTTTACTGAAAACGGGCGTAAGTATGAAATGTGGGCGCTCCACGGTAAGTAATTTAATTAAAACTAATGAGCAATCTTCTTAATTATGGAGATATTGAAGCGGATTATGTTTTAACTGAGGAGGAAGAAAAGACACTTCGTTCTGAAGAGTCACAAGCAGAAATTCAACAAAACGTTGATCAACTGCGAACGGAGCAGATCCAGCAACAAGCTGAAGCACAAGCTGCTGAGCAAGCTGCTGCTGCTCCTACCCCTCAAGCTCAACAACCTTCTACGGAAGGTCAACAACCGCAACAACAACCTCCTGCTACTTCTACGGAAGAGCCTTTTGATACAAGCAAAGATTACTCCTACTATGCCGCACGAGGTATGAGTAGGAAAGAGTGGAACCGCCTACAACTTAGTGGCGGTGTTGACAGTGAAATGAAGGGTTTTTATGAAGATCCTAAAAGTGCTTTTGAACTAGCCACTGCTGTCCCCACTGGTCTACTTGATTTTGGCATTGATTTTGCTAACACGGCATTAAGCCCTAGTAAAATCAAACTACCTAAAATTACTCCATACGAAAACGGTATTGCTCAAGCAGTCAGGCAGATTACCTCCGTCATTGGTCCTACAATGGGTTTACAGGGACTTGGCATGAAGCTGGGTGCTGCAGCTCAATCACGTGTTGGTTGGAGTCTTGGTAACACTGCCTTTATGCGTTTCCTCGGTGCGCGTGGTATTGAAGCTGGATCCAGTGTGGCTGTCGGTGCAGTTAGCTCTGAGTATGAAGGAGATAACGCACTTGGTCAACTAAAGAAAGTACTACCTCCTCAATGGGATTTTATTCCTGACAACTGGGCAACTCTTGAAGGCGATTCGACAGATATGAAACGCCAGAAGAACATCAACGAAGATTTGGCTACTGGTTTCATTATCCCATTTGTCCAAGCTTCTGGTAAGTTTTTAGCCTATACTGGTCTTCTTAAGCGTACTCTTGATCCTAAAACAGGTATCTATAAAGATGCTCCTGAGCTTGTAGCTAAATCTAAAAAAGCTCAAAAGTTCCTTGATAGTGCTAAACCTGTTGATGATTCTGATGAACTGACTTCTTACGCACTTAAACAGGAAGAAGCTCTTGATGAATTGGGAGCGTACAATCTTTCTGAAAACCCAGACATGGACGTAGCACTGAAAGGTGTTCACGATCTTTTTGACTGGAATGAAATCGGACAACGTACCGTCGATGACTTTGGTATTGTTGGTGCTAGTCTTGATGCTGTGCGTATTGCTAAGAACTACGACACTGTTTATGGTCGGCTTGGTAATATGATTAGCCCACCTGCTATTCGCTATGCGGGTAAAAACGCTACTGCTTCTGAAGAGATTGTTTTGGGACTTACCAAACAACTCAAGGATGCTGATGAGTATGGGATGCAAGCCAAGAACTGGTCTATCAGTTTCGATGATGTCATTAAACAAGGTGACAATCTTAGCCTAGAACTGTTTGACCCGTCTATGGGAATCAAAGAGCTTCGTGAGATGCTCGATCCTTTTATTGTTAAATCTAAGGATGGAGTAGAATACGTTGCTGAAGATGGTTATGCTTCTTTGTTCAACGCTATTAGCGGTATGAGTAAAGAGTACACCGGAGCAGATATTGCACGTACACAGGCTTACCTTGCCACTTCATTGGCTGGACAAATCTCTGATATTGCAGAAGGTGTGCGTATCAACGCAGGTTCTAATGCAGTGTTTGGTGCTAGAGAGCGTATTAAGGATAACCTTATGTACCTCATGAAGCTGCAAGGTGTTACTAGGTACTACTCTGATAAAAAATCAAGGACTAAAAACGTCTTTGAACGTCTACTAGCTAACGGTCAAAAGCCTAAAGTACAGGCTGATCCTGATGAACTACCACGTGTTCTTAATAACATCCAACGTGAAGTTGAGACTCTTGGGCAAAACTTAGATTACCTCAACACCTACCATCCCAAAACTGCTGAAGCTCTGCTTGAATTGTATGAACTGTCGGATGGTAAGATCAACAGTATCACTAAACTTACTGAAGATATCAATCATGCGTTTCTTCGTCATGCTCCACTAATTGATAACAATCCAGAAGCTCCTAATATTCTGGCACAGGCAGTCAGGTCTAACTGGTACAACTCCATGTTGTCGTCGATTGGCACTGCGTCAACTGCTTTGTTTGGACAATTGGGTGGTATCATTTCAGAACCAGTTTCATATTTTGCAGGTGCACTGTTGAGTAAAGATCTGGATTCAGTGCAACGTGGTTGGATGGCGTACAACGCTATCTGGGAAACTCAGCGTAAAGCTTTGCCTCATGCAGGTAGAATGTTTATGAAGGCTTCCCAAAAACCAGCTTCTGTTTTAAGTGAATCACGTCTAGATTTCGTTGTTCAACAAGAACGGAAAATTGCACAGTACAAAAAGATTGCTGAAGAACAAGCTGCCCAAGGCGAGCTTGGTATGAACTATTTTGTAAATTTGTATGAGAATCAAATGCACATGGCACAAGACCCTGTGTTTAGATTGGTTCCTAATACATTTACTGGTTTTGATGGTTGGAGTGGTGCAACTCTTGCTAATGCAGAAGCCCGTTTCCGTGCTATGAGTGAGCTGAAACGTCTTGGTAAAGATATTACTAAAGATGAAGTAAAACGTCTTGCAGACATTGAGTACAACAAAATGTTTGACGAGAACGGTATTCTTGTTGACGAAGCAGTTAAATACAATAACTCTGATATTTCGCTAAACCTTGATACTCAAATGGTCAAGGCAGCAAATAAAGTCATGAGTATTATTCCTGTTTCTAGACTGTTCTTCCCCATGCCTACGACGTTGGCTAACGTCTTTAAACAAGGTGATAACTACCTACCACTTCCGTTCAAGTCTTTCCAAAAAGATGTCAATGAACTAAGCTTTACTCCTATGGAAGATTTTGCTGTTAACCCTGATTTGGTTGAACAGCTGCTGACTAGCCGTGGTGTTGATGTCAGTAAAATGGATGAAGGTGCTAGGCTTGAAAAGCTGCTTGATTTGAAATATAAAACTTTGGGACGTAAAGCTACCGGAACCTTTTTAACAGGCACTGTTGTAACTGGTATGTTCCTTGGTCAAATTGAGTTGACTGGTGATGGATTCTACGATCGTAGTGCCCAGCGTTCCCGTGAAATTAACAGTGACTGGGAAAAACGTACTATTCGTGTAATGGGCAGTCCTCGTATTGCGTATGAAAAAATCCTTGGTCCTGGTTTGAGTAACTGGCTAGCAACTCTTGCTAACATTGTAGACAACTTTGATTCTATTGGTGAGGCTGCTTTTGAAAACTTGATGGATAAAATGGCCTTCATCATTGCAGGTGCTGTCACTGATCCACTTAAATCTTCACTAACTCCTCTTACTGACCTTATTGGTGGTGAGAACATGAGTGCAGTCAACCGTTTTGCAGCTGGTCAAATCAATACGCTTGGTCCTCTCGGAGGTCTGCGTAATGAAATGGGTCGTATTATAGATGGTGGTTTGAAAATTGTTGAACAGGATGTCCTTTCTTTGATTGCTAACCGTAACCAACTGATTGGTGCATTTGATCCTGTCAATCGCCTCCCTGATCTTTACAGTCCTGTAAGCGGTAAAATTCCTAATAAGTACACTCTACTTCAACGCGCTTGGAACTCTTGGTCGCCAATTAAAATTGCTCCTATTCAAACACGTGAAGAAAAATTCTTGGAGGACATTGAGTTTGATCTTACTACTACGTTTAAAAAACGTGAAGGTGTAGACATCGAACCTAATGAAGAATCGGAACTATTCCGTTTAATGGGTCAACGTGGTTACTTCCAAAAACGAATCCGTTCTATTATGGACACGGCTCAAAGTCGTAACACAATCGAACGTCTGAAAAAAGCACGTCAAGGTGGTGTTAGATCTGATCAGCTTGATCTTAAAGATTTTGATCTTATCCACTACCAACTTGGTATTGCTCAACGTGAAGCAAAACAAATGGCGTTTGCAGATCTGAATACTGACATGAGACTTGCTATTGAAGCACGTATTTTGGCACGTAAACAGCAGCAAGAAAAAGCACGAATGGGTATTATTCCCGAAGTTAATTCCATCCGAAAGTAAACCAAATAACCAAACCATTTAACTATGGCTACAACTGAAATTACAATCGACGTAGAAGTTTCAACTAATACGTTTGCATTCCCATTTCCATATCTAAAAGCAGAAGATGTACGGGTAGAGCTTCGGGAGTTTGATAAAACGGCAGGAGTTGAAGAACCCCTTATTAGTACTTCAGCCTCTACTAACTTTACCATTCCAGAGGCTAACCCCACTACTATTGAATTTACTTCATTAGGTGCGGCTACTATTTATCAAAACGCTGACGGTACTGTTAAAGTAACTTCAGACAACGATTATCAAGTCCAAGTCCGTATTTACCGAAACACTACAGCTGATGCAACCCCTGCTACGTTCTTTGCAGGTTCTGCTGTACGTGCAAAAGATTTGAATGATAACTTTGAGAAGATCCTGTATATTATGCAGGAACGTCAAAACTTTCTTTCAAACATTATTGCAGGTCAGTTCCCCGCTGGTGGTGTTAACACGGCAGCTCTTGCTGACGATAGTGTAACGTCACTTAAGCTACGTGATGACCCTACCATTGACAATAACCGTGCTGTAACGACTAATCACATCCGTGATAATGCTGTTACCATGGCTAAACTGGCAGGCGGTGTTCTTCCTACTGATATTAGTATTAGTACAGCTAACATTACTAGTAACACTATTGTCAATGCAGATATTAGTAGCTCAGCAGCTATTGCTGGTACTAAAGTCTCTCCTGATTTTGGTAGTCAAAACATCACGACAACCGGTTCACTGACTGCAAACGGTCTTAGCTATCCTACTAGTGATGGTAATGCTGATGAAGTATTGAAAACCAATGGGACTGGAACTTTAAGTTTCGGTACTATTCAAGGTGTCCCTACTGGCTCTGTCTTTTACTTTGCTGCTTCTACTGCTCCCACTGGCTACCTGAAGGCTAATGGTGATACCGTGCCTAACGGTAGTGGTACTATTCAAGGTGTAACTGCAGATTTCTCGGCACTTTACGCTATTTTGGGTTCTACTTACGGAAGTGCTGGTCAACTGCCTGACCTCCGTGGTGAATTTATGCGTGGTTGGGATGACAGTAAAGGCACTGATAGTGGTCGTACCTTTGGTAGCAGTCAAGACGATGCTACTGCATTGCCTACTAATCCGTTTGGTACTAGTAACCCCGGAAACCACGTCCACAGCTATAGTCAGCTGAATTATGTGGCAAGTATTACGGACGATGGGCCTGATCAATTTTCTGCTTATTCTAATCCATCTGGTGCTAACACTGGTGGCAACGGCGCTCACACGCACACCATCACTGGTGGTGACTCCGAAACTCGTCCCCGAAACATCGCACTCCTTGCTTGTATCAAGTACTAACTTTTAACATTTAACAATGGCACAACTTTCTTTTTCTGATCGTGTAGAACCTCTTGGTCAAGCTGGTACTGCTCGCCAACTCTCTGCTACTAACACCTCAGCTAACACCGCTTTGACTGCTGGTGTCTTCCGCATTTCGATGCGAGCAGTTGGTGCTGATATTCGTTTCAGCATTGGTACTGGTACTCAAACTGCTACTACTACCAGTCACTTTATCGCTAATGGTGAACGTCTTGACTTTGCCGTTCCTCCTGGCGGTAACATTGCCGTTCTGCGGAACGGAACTACTAATGGAACTCTTGAAGTTACGGAGCTGAACTAATGAGACTGAGTGGAACCAAGACGAGTTCAGTCAATCAATATAATGGTCTTGGTGACCAGCTCTACGATCTTGGTGGAGCTAGACCCACTCTTGACCTTAATTTTTCAAGCAATGAGAGTCTTGTTGACAGTGTTACGGGCAAGACTCTTGTTGACCACACCCGCCAAAGTAGCGCAACGTATGTTGACGGCGATGGGGTGATTAGAACGGCGGTTACTAATTTGCTGCTGAGGAGTGAGGAGTTTAATAATGCGAGCTGGGTATTAACATCTGGATCTACCGTTACAGAAAACGTAACTCCTAATCCGATAAACAGTTTAACTGATGCAGATAAGTTTGCTGTCGGCACATCTTCTTTTCCACAGATAGCACAATCCACTAACACTACCGTTGCTAATACACACACTTTTAGTGCTTATGTTAAAGCTGACGGTGTTGATTTTGTGCAATTAAGAGTTCGAAATGCTGGTGCAACAAGTAACTATTTTAGAGCTATTTTTAACTTAACCAATGGGAATATCACCCAAAATACTACGTTTGGAAATGGCACTTATACATCTGGAAGTGCTGTTTCTGTTGGAAATGGTTGGTGGCGTTTAAGTATTACCGGCATTGCAGATACTAGTGGGACTCAGGCTCAACTTCTGTTTATTTTAACGTCGGATGAGGATGGCAGTGTAGCCACTCCAAGCACCAACGATGCAACAGATGGCATCTACCTTTGGGGCGCCCAATTAGAGGAATCCAGCACCGTCGGACAATACGTCAAAACCACCACTGCGATCAACAGTGCTCCACGGTTTGACCACAACCCAACGACGGGTGAAAGCCTCGGGTTGTTGGTGGAGGAAAGTAGGACGAACCTAATTGGATCTAGTAATACCTTTAGCACTGC
>Ga0209951_1000150_pt1 | contig 14873 bp, 19 predicted proteins | sample SalPon2_A_H2O_MG_2_FD_185725 | JGI IMG/M metagenome (GOLD analysis project Ga0209951, IMG submission 185725) | Salt pond water microbial communities from South San Francisco under conditions of wetland restoration - Salt Pond MetaG SF2_A_H2O_MG... ...
CTTTTTTTTAATTTTTTTTTCGTTACCTGGTAACGATTTCCAACGATTACTTAAAAAAAGTACACATTGTCGCAGCTATTTTCTCTCAATATCCTCTTCGGAGCAGCTGGTTCCATACTGAATTTCTACGATTCGCAATGGTGAATCTGTTTCATTTGATAACATATGCCATTCGCCTCTTGCGATATGTAAATTATCAAACTTATTGTATTCGCCTAATAATTCATAATCAGTAGTTCTTTTATTAATTGTATATACTGTAGCTATACCACTTGTAATAAACCAATGTTCAGCTCTATTCTCATGCCTTTGCATAGACAAATTTTTTCTAGGCATGACCACTAACTCTTTTACTTTTACAACACCTGCCTCATTATGTAATACTCTATAGTAACCCCAATTTCTCTCTGTGTGATTGGAGACCCATTTATCAAGTATTTTACTAGAGGCGTTTGTTTTTTCCCCACCAATATTAAATCTAAAACTAACTCTTTCGTGAGCTTCAAATACATCTAATTCTGGAACATTATTTCCGTCTCTATCACCACCATTTACAAATATAATATCTGCATAAGGATATATTTTTAATGCTTTTGTAATTGCAAATACGGCTGAATCATCTTTATCATCAAAGTCAATCACATTATCAACATATTTTAAACTTCGTAATACCTGTTCTCTTTCATAGTATGGTAAAAAAGGCTTACCTTTTTTTCTAGTCAACCAATCATCTGAATTGAGACCTACTAATAAAGTGTCACCTAATGCTTTGGCGCACCTTAGGTATTCTAAATGTCCTGAATGTAAGGGGTCAAACCCACCTGTGGCAATTACAACTCTGTGTTTCATCTGTTATCACCAGAGCCATGAATTGTTCCTTTTTCTTTTCTTTTTTCTAATTTTTCTAAATTAGTGCTTGCAATGTCGGATAACTTAATGTCAAAATCGCTAGCCAATACAGCGATATACCAAAGGCAATCACCAATTTCACTTTTGATTTCAGACACCAGTCTTTCATCTTTACTATCTGAGCCATCTCTTATAATCTTCTTTACTTTGTTTGCAACTTCACCTGCTTCACCGGTCAGTCCCAATGTGGGGTATATAATGGCCTGTTCTCTCGGATATATTGCCGTTGTTTTGGCGACCTTTTGGTACATATCTAGGTCGCTTACTTTTTTGTATTTATTAGACTCATTACTTTGAGCGCCTAAATCTAATTCTAATTGTCCTGTCATGGTATTATCTCCCTACCTGTGGTAAATATTTTTGTTTAGTTTCTTCCCATGATAGATAGATTATATCATCATAGAAATGTGTTTCGGTAGACACTCTACCTTGTTTCTTCAAGCTTGTTAGTCTTTTCTTAGCATACTTGTTCTTCCATAAATCTGTCAAAGCTTCTGTAGAATTGTCAAATTTTCTTATTAATTTGTCAACAGTAATTTCTTCTTTTAAAAATTCTTTAGTATTTTCATATAATTCACCAAAATAAATGCCTCTGGCATGGTCAGATTTAATCAGTTTCTTATCTATTCCTAGTTGATTATATGTAAATGTGTGACTTCTATTTCTATGGTCTCTTTTGTGTGGTTGTCCTGTATCTTTCTTTGCAACATACCACTCAAAGTATTTGTATGTGTGGTTCTTCTTTAACCAATTTTGTATCATCATTCTAGTTGGTTTAGTAGGTTCATATGATACAGAACCAGCTGTCCAACCCATTTTCTTCCAATGTTTTAATCTATCGTATTGTGATAATGGTATCTCTTTTGTTTTACCATATAAACTTGTAGTTGTAACACCTACTAATTTATCTTTGTATTGATATTCCCAGGTTTTTTCAACAGTATCACTCAAACATAATAAGGCTAGTAGTTTCCCACCAACCAGGTTGTATCCAAGCGGCTGTATTGGTACAATTGTACTACCAATGCAAGTATGATTAATCATTCTTTGTGTCTTTGCCTCTCTGTCCCAACCAATATATTCGTCTCTAGGTGTAAGGTCTAAAAAGTCACTACTCATACATGTAACACCAAGATATTTCTTGGTAACTTTATCTCTAATTAAGAAGTTCAGATTTCTACCTATATTACTATTATTTTTCATAGTAGATAAAAATGTTCTTAATGCATTCCAGATTTCAGAACCTTTGGCATTTGTGTGCGATTGTACCTCAGCACCATCTGTCCATATAAGTTCAGGTTGTAATTCTAAATATTCTTCGGGGTCTTCAGGCAACCAGAAATTGTTTTTGACTTCTTGTATAACAACACCTTGTTCAGGTTTTAACATTGCTGGTTTATCATCAAAAAAACTATTTGTTTCAACTGTAGGATATCTGTCTTTTACCTCACACCATTTCTGATATAAAGTATATTCTTTTACATCCATTGCTGATACATAAGAAAGGTCTTTTATAACAGCCTCTTTTAAAGTCTCTGTATCTGGTGCTTCAATTTTATCTAAAGGATTATTGTCTTGCCAACTTTGCCATTGGTCATCAATAGACATACCTTTCTTCCACGAATAAGTCATTATGTAATCCTACTAGAAAAGTGTTAAAATGTCAAGCTTTATTCTGTGCCATGTGTCTTTTAATTTTGTCAATTTCTTTCATGGCTTTTTCTTGAGCTCTCTTTAACTTAAATTTAGATACATGTTCAGTAAAGTTTCTACCAATTGTATGGTCATATTCGTGTTGGCAGATTCGGCTCATCATACCATCTAAGTGTGCCTCTTGTGTTTTACCCTCTGTGTCTTCATATTTCATCACCACTTTTCTTGGTCTTTTAATACTTAGAAATACATATGGATAAGTTAGACAACCCTCTTTCATCAATACAGTTTCTACACTTGAAGAAATAATCATTGGATTAAACATTGCAATAGATAATCCTTTTTCTATAGAAGGATGGCCACCTGCAACAAACATATTAAATGGTAAACCTACTTGACTAGCAGTTAGTCCTATACCACCAAATTTACTCATACACAAAAACATAGCCTCTACAAGTTCTTTTCTATCTTTAAAATCATGTTCTTTTAACATGTCATCATTAAATGGTGCGATAGCTGACTGTACTCTAGGGTCTGTAGGTGGTATTAGTTTTAGTTCTTTCATATTGTTCCTAACTGTGTAAAGTTTTGATGTTTCTCAAACTTTATAATATTGGTAAATTTGTCAAATAGTATGTCACCTTTATGTGATATAATAAAGATGTTTTCTTTTTCTAATGTTTTAATAATTTTAAAGAAGTCATCTGTACCTTGGCCATCTAAACTACTATCAAAGATTTCATCAAGTATTAATAGATTTGTATTGGTACTATTCTTCATTCTAGCAATATCACGCCAAGTAAATAGTAAGGCAAGGTCAATTCTCATTTTCTCACCCTCACTAAAGTTGTTGTAATTAAATGTATCTCTAAATCTTGATTTAACTGTTTCATTAAACTCTTCATCTAAATTAAATGAAATATAAAAGTCCATAGATTGTAGATACTTGTTAATTAAGGCATTCATAATTGGTACATACTTACGAATAATCTGTGCCTTAGCACCTTTGTCGTTTAGTATTTCTCTTAATACATCAACATAATCTTTTTCTTCTTGTACATCTGTTAGATTGGCGTCTGCAACACCTAGGTCAGCTGACATATCTGATAATGATTGTTTAATACTTTCTATGTCAACATCTCTATTTTCACTAATAGAAATCTCTTGCTGAATTTGGTCGCTGTGGTTCTTTAGACTTTCCAGACTTGCTGTTATCTTTGCTAAGTTTACATTCATGTCCTGTATCTTGTTTGATACCTTGCCAAATGCTGTTAACTTTTCTTCCTGTTTCGTTAGCTCTTCTACGAGCTGTGATAGTCCCGATTCTAGTTTGGAAATTGTTGTAGTTTCGTGATTGCATTTTTCTTCCTTAAATGTTTCGTCAATAGATTGTGTACACACCGGACATGTGTCATTCTCTTTGAAAAATTTTAAAGTCTTCTTATGTGTATCTAGGTTTTGTTCTATCTTGGTTTCGTATTTCTCTAACTCTTTTACCTTTTTTTGTGCTACATCTTGACCACTTAACTCATTTTGACTAACTGCTATCTGTTCATTGAGTTTTTGTAATTTTGTTTCATATTCTAGTCTATTTTTATTATTTTCTTCTAGTTTATTTTGCTGTGCCTTCTGGTTGTCGCTACCTTTGGTCTCCAGCGTCTTTAGATATTTTGCTTCAGTTTCATACTTAGTCTTTATTAACTCGCATTGGTGCCTCACCTCCGTCAACTTTTTTTGAAGGTCACTCTGTTGGGAACGCAATATTAAGTCCATAAGACCAAAAACTCTAATATCAAGTATCTCTTCAACAACTTCTCTTCTATATCTTGGTTTCATCTTCATAAAAGGTTCGTATGATGAAGAGCCTAATAAAACAACCTGAATAAAAGACCTGTAATTAAGTTTCATTATATTTGATTCAAGATATTTTTGATAATCTACATTGTTTGCGTCTTGATTAATTAATTTACCATCACAAAATATCTCAAATAGATTTGGTTTAATACCTCTTCTTATAATATAGTTCTTTGTACCTACATCAAACTCACATTCTACGACACAATCACCACCATTAATAGTATTGACCATTTGTTCTTTTTTAATAATTCTAAAAGGTCTATTAAACAAGACAAAACACAATGCGTCTAATAAAGTTGATTTACCTGTGCCATTTGTACCTACAACCAAGGTGGTTTGTGACATATCTAAAGCAACTTCTATTGGTTGATTACCTGTAGATAAAAAGTTCTTATAAGATATTCTTTTAAATAGTATCATTCACTAGCTTCCATGTACAATTCTTTTGCAAATTGTTTTAATTTTTGTTTATCTAATTTTATATCAACTTGGTCAATATAGTTACCTAAAAATGTTAATGTATCTTCACCTTGTTCTAATATATCTTCTCTTACTGAAGCACCAATATCCGTAGGGTCTTCTACTACATCTATAGCATGTATGTTTATATGATTATATAATCTGTCCATTAATCTTTCATACATGTCACTATCTGTCTTGTTTGATATATAAAGTTTTACAAAACATTTGTCATATGATTTAATATCAAACTCATCATAGTTTGTTTCTTTATCATTATAAAGAATTTTTTTAAACATATAGTTTTTGTTTTCAATTCTTGATAGTTCTCTTGTTTCTGTATCAAAGATATGAAAACCTTTAGGACAATTATAGTCTGACCATGTCATTTCATATTGAGTACCTAGATAATAAATATGACCATCATCTGATTTTTTATGAAAATGGCCTGATAACACCTTTTCAAATCTTTTAAATATAGATTTTTCTAATCCATGGTCATTAAAATGGCCATTGTGCATTTCAAAACCTTTAACTTCTAAGTGACCCATTGCGATAGTAGCTTGTGTACTTTCAATGGTTTTAATACTTTCTGCTTCATTATCATCACAAATCCAAGGTATAAAAAGTATAGGTAGATTGTCAAATTCTACTGTAGTTGAATGAGTGTAAACCTTGGCATTTTTAGATATATCAAGGTTCTGCATAGCATTTACTTCGTTTGTATTTTTATAATAAGTATCGTGGTTACCAATAATAATATGTGTATCAATATTTAATTCATCTAGCCTATTCCAGAATACCTTTTTAAAATTGTGTGCTGTATTATGGTTGATAAACTTTCTTCTATCAACAACATCACCTAAATGCACTAAACATTTAATATCATTTTCTTGTAAATACGGAAAAAACAAGTCATTATAAAACTTGTTTTGATATTCAATAAATGCTGGCGAATCATTACGGCACCCAAAATGGGTATCGTTCAATAAGGCTATCTTCATTTTTTCTTAGTTTTCTTTTTTACTGTTTTCGTTTTTGCTGGTTCATCTGAGACCATATTTTTCTGTAAGAATTCTGTAAACTGATTTTTAAATTCTCTATCCTCACCTGGTTGCAATGCCATATCATCATAATTAGATTCTTGAATCATCCGTTGTTTAATTGTTATTTGTTTCTTTTCTTTCTGGATTCTTCTTATAAATGCGTAATAGATTATTTGCGTGAAATATGCAAAAGGATTGTTTGAAGTTTTTGGATTAAAATTATCTAAATATTGTAAACAGTTTTCAATACCATCACTAATCATATCATCTCTAAAAGTATAATTAATAAAATTAGGTCTGTATGAAAGGTGGTTTGCTATCTTTAAAAAACATTCACCAACATAGTCGGGGACTCTTGGTTTGTTTCTCTTTTCTTTCTTAGCTTTGTCAACAGATTTCTTGTATTCAACCATAGCGGCCAAGAATTCTTTGTTGTTAACATAATGCTCTGATTTCTTTTTTGTTTGTGCCATAATATCCTCACTATATAATAATTTAGTAAAATTGTCAATGCTGATTGATGTTCATTCCACGGTTGACAATGTTTTTTATTTGCGTATAATAACGGTGTCCGTTTGCATAAAGACACTTAAAGTACCTAGTGTAATGTTGGTTCATCCTCTTCATCATCCAACTCTCTAAAGATTTCATTCATTTTTTTATTCTCTTCAGCGGTAAACTCTTTTCTGTGATAGCCTTCATCTTTTTTAGGTTTATCTAAGTTCTCATAGTTTTTTACAATATCATTATAACTAGTTGACATTTCTAAGGAGGCGTTGGTGATTGTCATTATTTTATCTTTAGGAATAGTAATAATCTTATCACTTGTATAGTTAGTCCAACGAATCATTGCTATATAATCTCTAAACCCCATTGGTGTCATCTGAGGTACATATTTAATTTGTAAGGGTTTTTCTAATCTAATTAAAGGACCATTGTCAGGCAACTGTTTGTCGCCAGTAGGTAGAACGGTAACAATGTCGTCACCATTAATTAGTTTTATTATTTTAACTTCTGGTTTCATTGTTTAACTCTATGTTGTGTATCTCATAATCAAAGTCTTCTTCACTATAGATATTTATCCTTTCCCTAAAATGGGCTAATGTGTAGTTTTCTTTTTCATTATAAGTTAAATCATCTGATATATCATACAAAGTAGCATGACTATTGTTATCTTTTAATCTAAGACCACGACCAATTGATTGTAAGTTTCTTATCCTAGATTTAGAAGGACTAGCAAAAATAATGTTATGCAAATTCCTAATGTTAATGCCTGTAGAGAAAGTACCATATGACGCAACAATAATAGCTCCGTCAGCCTTCTCTGTAATTTTTCTAATTTCTTCTCTTTCGTCTGTGTCAACTCCTCCGTGAACATAAAATACCTTCTTGTCTGTTGCTTTATCTTTTATTGATTCGTATAAGTCCTTGCCATGTTTTTCAACATACTGAAATAAACATAATGTATTACCATTTAATCCAGCCGCCAAGTTTCTAATAAACTTATTTCGTTTATCAGATTTGACTATGTAATCCATTTCTTCTTGATATGTCATGCCACTAGCATGTTTACATTCAATAGCACCATGTTTTAATATTAAACAGAATATTTTTAAGTCAGCTAGTTGTTTCTTTTCTTGCAACTCTACTGTAGAAACTACTTTGTTAACAGTACCAAACAGTCCCTCTAGTACCAACTTATGTGTATGTGTACCATCTAAAGTACCTGTTAATCCTACTCTATATGGACATTTTTCTAATTTTGTCAATATCTTTGTAAGTGAAACAGCCTTAAATAAATGTGCCTCATCACCAACTATCATACCAATGTCTTTGAAATATTTTTTAGGTTGTGTGTAAATAGATTGCCATGTAGATATAATTACAGGTTTATTTGTTTCTTTTGCATGACCTTGATATATTCTATGTACATATTTTTCAGGCGACCAACCATAATCCTTAAAGTCTTTAAATAACTGTTCTACTAAAGATGTAGTCGGTACAATAATTAAGATTTTTTTCTTATCTTGTTTTAACCGTAAAATGTTAAACCTAATAAGAAGATAGACAATAAGAGATTTTCCGCTAGCTGTGGGTGAAAGTAATAAAGTCCTATTTTTTCTAACTGCATGTATAAATGCCTCCTTTTGATAATCCCTAACCTTAAAGGGAATATTTAGTGCTTCAATAAATTTGTCGACCTTTGCTTCATCAACCTTTGTATCTTGTATTTTAGTTCCGTCAACAACTTGTACATTATTATCTTCACACCATTTTAATATATATGGATATAGACCAACATAAATTTGGCCAGTCTGATATGAAAACAATCTAATCTTTCCGTCCCACACTCTATTTCTAAACTGTGGCATAAACTTAAAACCAGGTACCTCAAATGTAAAAAATTGACCTAGTTCTCTTCTTATATCTTCATCTGCCTCAATTTTTAAATAGACATCATCTTTTTTATCTATAATTAAATATCTTGTTAAAGTCATGCAAAGGGCTTTCCTACTATCCAACCTACTAAAGATTTTCTTATACCTTTTGTCACAGGTTCTACTTTGTGCCATATGTGACTAGGAAAAGTAATCATAGTTCCTGTTTTTGGCTTGAGTGTATCTACTAAATTTTTATTTGAATCTGGATGTGGTATACTAAACTTTAATTCACCACCTTCATAATCTTCATTAAGGCATAAAGTAAAACTTAATTTTCTTATAAGACCATTATCATATGGTGTTGTGTGACTATCAACATGCCAATCATAATGGTCACCAACTTGATAAATTGAATATTGTAAGGGTTCAAACTCTCTCAATAGAAAGTTCCAATTGTTCTCTTCATTTGCTAAATTTACAAACTTAGTTAATTCTGGTATTGTTTCATTATTCAACCAAGAAACTAAAGAGCTTCTATTACTATTATCGCCGTCTTTTATTTCTGATTTTTTAATAGTAGCTGATTCACCCTTTGCAATAATGTCATTGCATATTTTTTCGTCAAAGACTTTTTTGGTGTGATATATTTCTTTTAGATACATTAGATAGCACCACTAGTAAACTTACGCCAATCAATTGCATTTTTTATTGTGAAAGTTCTATTAGTGATTTGTCTAATTGTTCTATCTAAAAAATCAACACAAGCTTGTAAGTAATCTACTTTCTGTTTAGACTTAATATATCTTTCATCTGATAAAATATATTGGTCAACATCTTGTCTTAGTAATTTAAAGTTAAAAGGTTTTTCTGCATAGACCGAAGCGTCTGCTTTGCCTGTATAATATTCCCAAAGTTCTCTTTTGGTATTATACAAATCGCCTTCAGCACGACTAAGCATTAACTTAAACTTAGTTAAGTGTTTCATATATTTGTTATGTAACTGAGGAGTTTTAAGAGATTCTAAATCAAGTTCACTATCATTAATCTTTAAATCTTTATCAGCCAATTCTTGTAGTTTTTCTAAATCCATAATATACACATCCTATCATAATTATATAAAATTGTAAAGCTTTTAAGTTACTGTATCTGTTGTATTAGACGCACCCTTTAAGGCAAATTCGTATATCTTATATTTAAATGATACAGTTGCTGTTAAATAATTAACATCATCCGCTTGTTGGTTAAAATCTAATCCAGACAATGACATAGGAAATACATCAGAAAATCTAACTTCAATATTTGCATTGTTTTTACTTGTCAATACATTTAAAGTTGCGTCTGAAAATATAGGTCCTAATGGTAATGCACCATATTTAACTTTACCTGCGTCTGTAGTCAAACTATCTTTACCGGTAGTAGGAAATCTATCTTTACCTGCGTTAACTAAATTTGCAAACTGTGTTCTTGCTTTAGGAAAACCAATACCATACATCCAGCCATGTATCTCTCTATAGTTCTCTAAGTTTTCATCTACTAGAAATGTAATCTCTAAATCACTAAAAGACAAGGTATCACCTGGAATAGGTATATCCGCCAACGGAGTTGGTTGGACAGTAGCATTAAGACTTATGCCTGGTATATTACAAGCAGTTGTAAAATATTCAACCTTAGGCAGTTTTGTAAGTTGAAACTTAAACTGCGTTGGTGAAGCATAGTCAAACTTTGTGGGTTGTCTATTGTATGAGTTTGTAACCGTCATACTTATATTTATCCAACCTGGAGGAAGGCCAAAAAAAAGGGCGACATAAAGCCGCCCTTTTGATTATTGTAGAAAACTCTACAAGATATTACATTAAGTTAGTTACTTTAACTCTTTGGTAGTATCTGTTTGAGTTAGCAGAACCAGCGTCATTTACTGCACTTACAGCACCTGAAGCAGCACCAGTTTCAGCGAATGGGTTTGCGATTAAACCGTATCTTGTTTTGAAACCGATTTTTGGTTGGAAAGTATCTTGACCAACTGCTCTTACCATTTGTAGTGGTACATATGGGCAGTAGAACATACCAGCGTCATAAGGTGAAGTACCTTTGTAACCAACAACATAGTATTGTGTTGCTGAGCTATTTGCTGAGTATGGGTCAATATACACTTTGAATCTGCCGTTAAGAACACCAGCAAATGTATTGCCTGTGTCATCAACATTCAAATTGTTATTTAATGCAGGTGTGTAATCTAAAACACCAGCCATTTGTAGAGCAGAAGCGACATCAGCAGAACAAATAATCATGTTCCCTTTACCTCTTCTTGTTCTTTGAGCGATTCTGTTTGCGTCTCTTTCCAATTGGAACATAAGACCTTTGAATCTCTCAACTGACCATCTACCGTTTGAGTCTGTATCTAAGTCAAAGATACCAGCAGTAGTTGTGTTTGTAGCAGCACCTTTTTCTGCATTTGTGTAAACTGTTCTTACAACTTCTCTGTTGATTTCCGCAAGGATTTCAGCAGATAAGATGTTTGCAAGTTCAGTTTCAGCGTCTAAACCATGGATTGCTTTTAAGTCTTGAGCAAGTTCCATTGTGTACTCTGCTTTAAGCGCTCTTGATTTAGCAGTCACAGTTGATTTCTCAATTGAGAATGCCATTTCAGCAAACGCATTACCAGAGTCATCACCTAATGCTTCAGCAGCTGCTGTAGTCATTCCAGTACCAGTTGTGTATGTACCAGCAGGTGAATCGTTTAGAGCACCAGGGTTTGTGCCTGAGTTAGCTGAAGATGAATAACCATCAACAGATGAACCAGCGGCGTTTCTTCCAGAGAAGTCTGTATCAGCTTCATCAAACATAGCTTCGTTACCAGTTTGATTAGTGTATCTACTTCTCATTGCAAAGATTAGTCCAGTTGGACCAGTCATTGGTTGAACACCAGCAATATCGTAAGCGATAAGGTTAGGCATTGCTCTTCTTACTAATGAAATAAGGATTGGATCCCAATTTGCAATAGATGAACCAGTTGCGTTTGTAGGCGCAGCTTCGCTCAAGAAGGCTTGGTCTTCCTTAGCAGCTCTTTCTTGGTTTTCCAAGATAACTGATGTAACGGCTCGTCTGTAAGAGTCCTTGATTTCTGGTAAATCAGGATGCTCTAACACAGGCTGCCATTTTTTTTCGTGTGTTTCGGATAAGTACATTTTAATTTTCTCCCTTTTTCCGTTTTAACTAAGATATTTTAATATCTTTTGTTTTGCTTATAGCGGCAGTGTAAGCAGCCATAGCTTTCGATAAATCTTCGTTAGAAGCTTCATCGCCAGCCGCCACATCATGTAATTCGTCTTTCACTTCTTCTTTCTTAACACCAAAGTATGATTCTTTAATAGTTTCACATTTTGACTTGAAAGAGTCTGCGTCAGACCATTCAATTTCTTCAGCAAGTTTAACAAACTTTTCTTTTGATGTATCTGCTAAATCAGAAGCAACTTCAGCCATGATTTCTTTTCTTGACTTAACTGCATTTTCTTTATTTAACTCTACATTCTTTTCAATTTGCTCATTGAGTTTCTTTTCTAAAGATTCAATTTTAGCTGCTTGGTCTTCAAGCACATTGTATCTTTCATCTGGAACATCAATGTAATGCTCAGCAAAAAGTTTTTTAAGACCTGTGATAAAGTCTTCAGCGATTTCACCTTTGATACCTCTTTCAAGAGCGATTTCGTTTTCTTTCATCCACTCTTCAACGACATATGATAGGTAACTGTCAACTTTTTCAGTTAGGGCTTCTTTTGCTTCTGCAATGTCTTGCTCGTAATTAGTTTGAACATCTGCTTCCATTTGTTCAGCAATCTCTTTTACTTTAGAGTTTACTGCTGATTCAAAAACAGTTGCAGCTTTAGTTTTAAATTCTTCGGATAAGTCATCTTGTCCAGCGACTAAAGCGTCCATATGCTCATCAACTTCTTCTTTTTTCATCTTGTAAGATGATTTCATGTAACCAGCTTTAACTGTTTTCTTTTCATCATCTTTTGGCATATCTTCTTCTTTCACATCTTTAACATCTTTCTTATCTTCAGCGTCTTTGTCTTCAGATTTTTCTTTATGTTTTTTCAATGCGTCTAAAGCAGCTTTAGGCATTTCGCCTTCTTTGATTTCTTCCGAACCTTCTTCAGCTTCTGCACCCTCTAACTTAGTATTGTGACCTGATAATTTTGGCATTGGGTCAGCACTACCTTGTGATTTTTGTTGGGCATCGCCAGAAACTTGTTTTACTTTTTTAGTTGCGTCAGGATTGCTGTCAGTTGGTTTAACTACAGCTGCGCCTAAATCTTCCGCATCATTTTTCAGATGGTTCGGCTCAGCCGCTACAGCATTTTTCTTAGGAGCATCCGCTTGGGCATTCGCCTCAGCAACTGCTTCTTGCTCTAACGCCTCTAACTTTTTTTCTGTATCGGCCATTTGAGAAATCTCCTTTTTAAAAATAACTAGTTATTTTTCTCTTATTAATAGATATTTATAAGATTAAAGTTTTTCAAGAAAGTTTTTAAACACATTCGCCTTAGCTTCTGCTAATTTGATTGATTTTGCTCTCTGAATATACTCTCTATACTCTTCAATATCTTTTGCTTTAATAACACCATTATCCCATACCCACTCTTTACTTTCCATAATACCTTCAACGAAAGCGTCTGGAGCTGAGGGGTCTGCAACAATGTCGGCAGCAGTAGCTAAGTAGAAATCTTTTCCAACATAGTTAGCACCACCTTTGGTAACCAAGGAACCCATACCTCTTGAAGATACTCCTAATTGAGCGCCTTCATCAATAAGACCTTTTACAATCTTACCGTATGGTGTGTCCATGATTTTTGCTTCACCAATAAAATTTTTGCCTTCTGGTTTTAGAGATGTAATCATATGTGATACTCTCTCTAAATTTACAGTTGGACCATCTGGATGGCCTAGTTCACCGAATGCTCTCTTTTTATCAATGAATTCTTTTGAGTATCTATCTACCTCTTTTGATAAGATATCATTTTCATAAATTCTTCCATTTCTATTTTTGATATCTGACTGTAGAAAGACACCACGAATCTTGTAGTTCTTTTTACCATTGGTTTCTTCAACCAAATATTCTGCGTCTTGAATTTCTTCCGATATTAACTTCATGCGTTTTCTCTCTCGTACAAACTATTTATATGTTTTTATTACCTAAACTCAATAATAATTGTATAATTGTCGCCATTTGCAAAGTTTTTAGTCGATAATAGAACATCACCAGTAGGTGTAGTAGCATTATTTGTAATCTCGTCACCAGCTGTTCTTAAATCCCAATAACCATTACCACTTAATAACATAGCGGTTGCGTTTGTTTCTCCGTCCCATATCAATTCAACTGCTGATTTACTATTAGCAGTGTTAATTGAGTACCATATTTTTGCAATCTTTCTATTACCATCTTCGGTCATAAAAGTGACCTCTGAAGCGTCAATCTTCTTTACTTGTGTTTCTCCAGTACCATCTGAAAAGTTTGTGAGTTTAGAAACAAACTTTACACCTGAGGTATCAGAAATTGTTTGTGTTGTTACTATATCAGCCATTACTAAATCCCGTTTCTTTATGACATTCTAACATTAAACTAAACTTATCTACATTTGTATCAGTTGTAATTGTAATGTCGCCTGTTCCTTTTATTTTTGTTTCTGTAGGTTTTAGACCGTAATTGTCTATACCTCTCATAATAAATTGTTTGTTATTATCAAACTGCAAAGTTACCGTGCCTGTGCCTTCTATTTCATAATAAGCATTTGCAATTGATATTTCTGATTCGTTAGTTGAACCTTTTAAGTTATCTAACTCAATCAACTTTTCGTTTTCGTTACGAGCACCAGTAATTTTATTAATTACTTTAAAACCATCATCTACTAAATTTGTACTACTGATTGTCATAATAAGTTTTTGATAACTCGCCTCGTTCTTTTGTTTCACCAACTTTTCGTGTTCTCATATAAACTTGTACTGTACCACCAATTTCTGGTTTAGTATAAGTTCTGATACCACCAGAAACGGTTGAGTTAGCGCCATCAGCTGAATCTGGATATGTGTCAGACACCGTAGCGGTGTTTTCATATTCCCAAATGTTACCTGAATTTGGTACTGTTACCCACGCCATATTACTCTCCTGTTTCCTTATCAATGTAATTGTAAACAATCTCTGTGCTTACATTATGTTTATCAGCAACCACATCTACGGCTGCTTCAACTCTGTCAACTACATTTCCTTTTTCTAACTCTACAACTTTATAAAAATCATTTACCACATCTCTATGTTTTGGTGGTAAACTATTAAATGCTGTAGTGTTAACTACATTTGGTTTAAGTAGTTGGTTGACTTTCATCATTTACCGGCGCCTCTGGTACTTCAGATTCAGGAGTTGGTTGTTCGTTGCCATTAGGTTCAAATTGTACTTCTTGACCTTGTGTGTCAATTATCACAGCTGTTTCAGGATTAGGGTCTGTTACTGCTGGTTTAGGGTCGCTGAACGGTTGTGGTTCAACATCACTAAAAATTTTACCTGCAATATCA
>Ga0209951_1000156_pt1 | contig 14592 bp, 1 predicted proteins | sample SalPon2_A_H2O_MG_2_FD_185725 | JGI IMG/M metagenome (GOLD analysis project Ga0209951, IMG submission 185725) | Salt pond water microbial communities from South San Francisco under conditions of wetland restoration - Salt Pond MetaG SF2_A_H2O_MG... ...
TTATTTGTCTCAAGCTTTGTTGCGCCGTTGTAATACAATCTTACCCATGTATTCCTATAACAATAAACCATCCATTCATTATCGAGATCATTGTAAATACCACAAGAGTTATTATTTTCACTCATAAACACGTACCGTCCATCGATGGAGTAGCCTTCCCAATTACCTGCACCCCCACCAGTCGTCTGAACCGTACCGTAATTACCGGAAACTGCACGGAGACCTCGTGACGTGGAACCACCAATGTAGACGTTGTCAAAGTATGAATTTCCCGCGTGAAGGGTGCCAGAGACGTCCAACTTGTACCCCGGACTCGTCGTCCCAATCCCGACGTTGCCCGAAAAGTAGTTCTTACTCTCACCGGTTATATAAACCCCCCATTTCGTAGTCACTGTACCCGCGTAACTCCCATAATACAGATACCCATTTGTGAGTGTTCCGGCGTCACGGTCAATGTGTGCGTGATAGGCATACGCGTTGGTTACCGTACCAGCATCAACTTCAACTTCGGTTTTAGTACCATATATAGTCGTTGTAGCTCCGCTTGAACCAGCATCTTTGATGACATATGTATTTATACCCCAAATGGCCGTGTTTATACCTGTCCCGGATGATACCACGGTATTATCTACACCTCTCATGTTACTGCACGTACCAGTCGTGTGGTCACTTCTTGTATACAGAAGATGATTATAAAATGCATATGGTTGAGATGTACCACTGTGACGCATATCGGAATGCATAGCGTAGTGGTAGTTTCGTTCATTAGCCGTTGCAGTCCCACCCGACGCTGACGTATCATAATCTATAAAAAAGGCTTTGTGTGTTCTATTAGCCGTGTTTGTCTGACTACCGGAACCGTTAAAATCTATTGTCTGTCCCGTGAAAGAGACATCTGAATTATTGTCTGTAAATACTTGCGCTCTTGCCATGAACTTATCATGAAGCCAGCCATAATTGGAACACCAGAGTTGGCCACTCGTGTTTAAGAGCATTCGACGATTAGACGCCGAATCTCCGCCATACATCCACGCGAATGGGTATCCACCCACACCAGAGGCATACTCAGATGTTCCATCGGTACGAAACACCATTTGTCGGGAGTTCCCGTATTGTTTGAAGTTGGCGTTGTCACCATTTTCTCTTAACCAACTGTTGTTTACACTATAATTGAGACCATCTACGGTTATATTGGCTGAACCATTAAAACTCACACCGTTAATGGTTCTCGCCGTTTCAAGGGTTGTGGCCGTATCCGCGTTCCCAGAGAGTGGACCAGAAATACTCGTCGCCGTGAGAGCGCCAACGTTTGAGCTCCCGTGGACGTCCAATTTGTACTCAGGACTATCCGTCCCGATGCCGACGTTGCCGTGTGCGTCTATACGCATGCGTTCCTGTGGTCCATCACTGGTGTCCGTCGTTTTGAAGAGAAGTCCTATATCTTGACTGTAACTAGCTTCACTCACACTTTCTATTGTCACGGATTTATAATCACTATCGTGCCTGAACTCTAAAATCCCACCAGTTCCTTGGTCTAGAGTTGACGCACCAGACCCACCACCACGACCTACATACAAAGTGGCGCATACTTTAGATGTAAATGCTCCGTCACCATCATGCAGACCACCCCCGTATGTAGTGAGTATAGAAGTTGGACTCGTCGTCCCGATGCCGATATAACCATTCGAGTCAACTTGGAATCGTGTACCACCCCCCTCAACAATTCTGAAATGGTCGGCATCATCGAAACCAAAGTAGGTGTCGGTATCTCCGGAATGATAGATGTAGTCAGTTATTTGAAGTGAATTCAGTTTAAGTTCGTTGTTTGTGTTGTCATACACCAAATTACTGTCCATATACAAGCGTTTTGAATTTTCCGCAGTGTCATTGTTTACCATCGTGAGATACATAGATGTATCACCGGTATCATCTCGATCAACCCGAACATTCGTAGCTGAGGCGGCGTTTCCAGTAATACTAATCCCCCACGTCCCGTTTGCACCCGTCCCCGTGGATGTGGGAATACCAGTACTGGTCCCCAAATTCGAAATCTGTGCGGAGTGTACCATACCCGTACCCTCAGTACCCTCATTTTCATTTGGGGTGAAGGCGAGACCTGTTAAATGGAATCGACCCAATTTGTTCGTCAAACGAATGTTACTATAATGTTCTAAACCGGAACCCGCAAAGGTAATTGTTTGTCCGTCGTGTTGATCGGGGTTACCTTCATTTGTGTTTTCAACGGCTTGGCGTGTATTGATTCTTCTCAAAAAGACGAGACCACCATCCGATTGGACACCGTGTACGTCTACGTATCCACCAGTGTTCCACTGTAATTGTGACAAGTACGCCGACTTCATACCAGCTGGAATTGTGTACTCAACATACCCAGATGCATCATTGTACCTGTACCTGTCGTATGTGTTATTAAATTTGGGGTCTCCCCAATTACTCGAGTTGTTTGATGCCGTCCACGTGCCACTCACTACATCGGGTGCGTTTATATCAACTTCTGTGTAATTATAGTTATATATCTTACCGCTGACTGTGAGGTCCCCCGAAAACGTCCCCGTTGTGGTACTTATAGGTCTACCAAGTGTCCCCGAGGTAATTTTACTGGCACTCAAGTCTGGAATGTCTGATGCAGCCAAACTCAATCTGTCGGATGAAACAGTTCCACTCGTCAGGTTATCGGCGTTCAAACTCGTGAGACTGGATCCACTTCCACTGAAAGAGGTAGCGGTCACCGCCCCGTCATCTACAGAAAATACAGTGGTTGCTACTTCACCGCTACCCGAACCAGCAGACGAATTAACTTTTCTAATTTCAAATCTTGCTTCATTATCGTCGTGGAAGTCAAGTGCCAATTTAATAAGATTGGTACCACCAATTTGTCGGAGATATGCCCAATCGTTACCAGCCCCTGCCGTCCCAAAACGAATGTATGTGTTTGTTTTGTGTGTACTTTCAACAGATGTATCACCGGTAGTACTCCCAGCCTCCAATTTTAATACATCATTGCAAGTCACTACACCAGAGAACGTTCCCGTTGTGGTACTTATAGGTCTACCAAGTGTCCCAGAGGTAATATTATCGGCGTTCAAACTCGTGAGACCGGATCCATTACCGGACACAGAGGTCGTTGTGAGAACGCCAACGTTTGAGGTCCCGTGGACGTCCAATTTGTATGCGGGACTCGTCGTCCCGATGCCGACGTCGCCATTGTCTATCGTGAGATATGGTGTGAGTGAATCAGAACCTCCGGTACTATCTTGTGAGTTCAAATCACTTGATTTACCAATGTCAAAACGCTGTGTAGTTCCGTTAGTACTCGCCACATCTTTGACAACTCCCATGTAGTATCCCCAAGGAAACGTACTACCACTCGATGTATTTGTAAATAAAATACCCCCATCAGGGTCTGGATGATTAGGACCAAGGTTACCGTGAAAGCTTGGACTGAAAATCGTCAACCAGTTACCGCCGAGGGTTGGATACTTGTTTGTACCGAGTGATACGTGGGTAAAGACCCCAGTCGAAGCGTTTATGGGTCTCGTGAGTGTCCCCGAGGTAATCTTACCGGCGTCGAGGTTGGGAATATGAGCAGTACCAAGTGTCCCAGAGCTAATATTACTGGCGTTCAAACTTGTGAGTCCGGATCCATTACCGGAGACCGAGGTCGCCGTCACGACGTTTGCGGAGAAACTTCCATTCGCGTCTCTGGCCACGACTTTACTCGCCGTAGCTGCGTCTGTTGCGTCGACATCGAAAGTTCGCGCAGTGCTGCCATTATATGCCGTACCCGTGAGATAGCTCCCGGGTGAAAGTGATGTCGACATACTACCGGTAATACTACCAGTAACAGTTATACCCCCGCTATTTGTCGCAAGCTTTTCTGCGCCGGCGTAATACAATCTTACATAGCTATTCCTATACGCATAGAGAATCCATTTATTGTCCAAGTCGTTATAAATACCACATGAGTTATTATCTGCACTCATAAACACGTACCGTCCATCGATGGAGTAGCCTTCCCAATTACCTGCACCCTCACCAGTCGTCTGAACTGTGCCGAACTGACCCGAAACCGATCGAAGACCACGTGACGTGGAACCACCAATGTAGACGGTGTCAAAGTATGAATTTCCCGCGTGAAGGGTGCCAGAGACGTCCAATGTGTACGCGGGACTGTCCGTCGCAATGCCGACGTTGCCGGTGGTGGTTATGACTACCCCTTCCGTGTACCCGGATGGAAATAACTCGTTACCCTGTATACCAGTGGATGCAATTCTAAATTTACCATCTTTTTGACCTACTGAATAATGGGCAACGCCTGAATCGTGGAATTTAATCCCAGACCCATTCGTCATCGTTCTTCCACCAATTCCATCACCAATACGTATCCACGGTGCCGCCAATTCTAAACCCAGTGAACTCGTTGAATTCGCATCCGTTTCATTGTTATATATTGCAACACGACTGTTTCCAGGACTCGTCGTCCCGATGCCGACGTTGTTATTTAGTCCATCTAAGCATAGTATATCTGTCCCTGAGTCTGTCGTAGTTGTTTTTGAATTAAAGATAAGTTTTCTATTTCCAGAACCGGTACCACTATTAATGTCCCCTAAAGAGATATCAAAACGAGCGAGTGATGTTGCGTGAAGATTTGTTGCATGATTTGTTATGCGAATTGCTCCGAAGTCACTAGAAAGTGCGCCACCATAATGACCCACTTCTAATTTTTGACCAGGACTATTCGTCCCAATCCCGACGTTGCCATCACCCCGTAGATACAAAACATTATCTGTGACAGTACCCGCACTCGCACCACCCGCGTGGATTTGAAACTTCATATAGTTGTTGGCTTGTGTGGATGAATTATACACTTTTATGTTGTGAACTCTGTCGGCGCCATCAGCTCGACCAAATTCCAATGTTCCTTCCTTTTCGTGTGCAGACATAACCCCGAGAAATACATTTGATTTTGTAGTAAGTTCACCTGTGACTTCGACGTCACCACTAAACGTCCCCGTTGTGGTACTTATAGGTCTACTAAGTGTTCCCGTAGTAATTTTACTTGCGTCGAGGTTGGGAATACGAGCAGTACCAAGTGTCCCCGAGGTAATATTACCGGCGTTCAAACTCGTGAGACCGGATCCATTACCGGACACCGAGGTCGCCGTGAGAGCCCCAACATTGGCCGTCCCGTGGACATCGAGTGTGTACCCAGGTGTCGTCGTCCCGATACCGACCTTCCCATCCGCGCGAATGGACATGACGTTACTTTCTGCGTAGGTTCCATCCGTGAGTGCCACGTCGAGCCTCGAACGAGACGACGTCCCGCTATTCTCGTAACGGGACAAATTGAAAGACGCCCGGGCGCCGTACGCTTGACCCGACGTCCCGTCCCGCGTGAGGTGAAGCACGGGTTTTGGGTCGTCGATGGCCGTCGTAGACGTAGGCGTACCGTGTGTGAGTGTGAGTGGTGCATCACTATGGTCGAACGAGTTTGCGACGGTCGGTGGATCGTTGACGTATTGGTGACCCACAATATGAAGGTTGGCGGAAGGTGCATCCGTGCCGATACCCACATTCGAATCGGCGACAAGCGCCGTGGTTGTGTTCGTGAATTGAATGGTATTGGTTGTGACGTTTCCGTTATCTGTGATTTCTTGGAGAGTTGATGAGATACCATCCAATTGAGACCCGTTCCCTATGAAATAGTTGGCTTCAATGTTCCCATCGGCTTTGAGACCAACATCTGTATTCGTCAAGTGAATAGTGTTGGCCGTCGTGTTTCCATAGTCAACCACTTGGTCGAGGGTCACGTGTGTGATTTCCGAGCCATTCCCTTTGAGGTACGTCGCTTCCACGTTTGCCGTCGTCGTCAAGTTGTTTGCAAACAAATTGCCGTAGACCCGAACACTGAGACCACCGTCGGCGATGGGCGTCACATCTGTATCGGAAGCACCACTTTGCGTGTATCCCAAAGCGAGTTCTTCTTCGTCACCGCGGTAGGCGACAGCGACGTTCGATGATGCGCGCGTAATGACGAGACCCGCATCGATGGTATCACTCGCGTTCCCCCTCGCAACCTCGATGATTGGATCTTCGATGGCGAGATTTTGTGTGTCGATGAATGTGGTCGTTCCCGAAACCGTGAGATTGCCATCGACCGTGAGGTCTTTTGCGATGTGGACGTTTCCATGGACATCGAGGAGTTCTGTGGGTGAAAGTGAACCGATACCGACATTACCCGACACATACGAGATATCGGAAGCATTGGAGGTCTTCGTGTAAAGCCATTTGTCACTGTTGTGTACGATGAGGTGCCGAATCTTATGTGACGCCCCTGATGTGGCGGAAAACCCAACGTACCTAGAGTCAAATTCTTGGTAATTTTCGGTGAATTTGTGTGTGAGGACAACCTTTCCGGCCAAACTAATGGAGACTGCGCCCTGAAAATAATTGATGTTGACGTGTTGCCAATCGGCGGAACGAACATTGGCGGAAGTCGTGGCGTGTACTGACCCTTCCCAAAGGACATCGATTTGGTTCTGGGTGTTATCAAATACAATTTTGTAGCCACCATCGTTTGCGGTGTAATCCGTGTGATTAGGCTCAGATGTGTTGAAGAGACTGTACGTGAGTACACCACCTGTTGTCGGTATGAGAATATCAAACTCTGTGTGCCATGAGTTTGGGAGTTGAAGGGGCCAGTAGACCCAACCATCGTTGAAATCGATCGCCGTCGTATCACGGGTGACACCCGAAGACGAACTGTACCCAACGTTCCGTGTAGGTGTGAAAGTTGTGTTTGCATCCTGATCGTCGTAGAGAAGCACATCGTTTCGAGCGACTGTGTTTATGGCTGTCGTGAACCCACCGGCCTGTTTAATGTCTATGCTGGAGACCCTCAATGTACCATTGATGATGTCCAAGACACCGTTATTTGGGTTTATGGCCATTTAATATATCGGGAGAGAATTATTAAATGACTTTGGTGGCGGGGTGAGTATTTGATTAGGCATTTTCGAGGGCTGCAATTCTCGCCTCGAGTGTGTCATTTCTCACCTTCTCCGATTGAAGTTGTTCATTCATCTCTTTCATCGCTTCCACAAAAAGTCCCGCCATGTTACCATAGGCTAAACCGTAACCCTTTTCTTCATCACCGACGACGGCTTCTGGAAGGACCTTGAGAACTTCTTGTGCCACAAGACCTGTGTATCTCTTATCATCCATTTCGTAGGTGTAACCATTCAATTCTTTCAGCTTTTTAATGGGTCTCTCTATGATTTCAAGGTTCTTCTTTTTACGTATATCTGACAATTCAGTGATGTTACCGGATGCATATATGTCACCCACCACATCCAAAGTATAACCAGGGGCGCTGGTACCTATACCCACACTTCCCTGTGTATAAACGACATTGGACTCCCCTGAATAGACCCACTTTTCGCCGTTGACGATGCGAAGATCCCGAATCTTCCGCTCATCCGTGGACGCCGAAGAGAAGCTCACGTATTCCCCATTCACGTAGGGTGTTTCTCGTTCGATGTCCTTGTAATAAAATTTGCGAGACCCATCGAGACTGATGGCGATGAGTCCTCGCTCGTAATTGATGACAACCTTTTGCCAATCCTCGGAGGCTGTGAAGAGCCCCGAAACAGTGGTCTCTGTGAGAAGCGTGCTGTCGTAGTAAAGACTGATTTTATCGTTACTGTCATTGAACGTGAAAGAGTACCCATCCCCACCCGTGTTTGTGGTGCTAAACACGTTGGCGTAAAGTGGACCAGCGTTCGTACCCGAACGGATATCCATCTCGAAATCCATCACCCACGAATTGGGGAGCTTTTGACCCCAATACACATAGCCACCCGCGAGATCGAGATACCCATTGCCTGTGTCTCGAACACCAACACTACTCGTGAATCCATTGAATGTTGTGGTCGACACCTGATCGTCGTAGATGAGCACACTATTGGCTCTCGTCACATTGAGGGCGGTATCCACGCCCTGAATGTTGGAAACCTCCAATTTACCAACACGTAATGTGGCGTTCTTAATATCTAAAGTCCCCACAGGGGATTGTATAGACATTTAATATATCGGGAGAGAATTATTAAATGACTTTGGTGGCGGAGTGAGTATTTGATTAGGCATTTTCGAGGGCATCCAGTCTCGCCAAGACTGTCGCAACCTTTGCCTTCTCCGATTGAAGTTGTTCATTCATCTCTTTCAGGGCTTCAACCAGAAGACCCACCATGTTACCATAGGCGAGGGAATATTCACCCTTTTCATCCGCAATTACAGCTTCTGGAAGAACCTCAAGGACTTCTTGAGCGATGAGACCGGTGTAACGTTTACCATCATTCTTACGTGTATACTTGTACCCATTAAGTTTTTCAACTTTTTCAAGTGCGTTGTCGAGCTTGACTATATCCCTTTTGTGTCTAATATCTGAATATGCAGTCACGTTACCATAGCAGTAGAGACTCCCACCACACGTGGAATCATTGTTTCCGAGATTAAACATCCATGGCCAAACACCATTAACCTGTGACCAGCCTTCAGTATCTGTCCCGCCTCGTAAAATATACAATATGTTATCGTTGTTATGTATCATCGCTGACGCCGCATTGGTATCCCTAAAATAAAGGGTTGGCGACTCACCGCGAATGACTGAACGGTTTGCGTCCGTGTAGAAGGCTCCAGCAGCATATACACCCTTACCACCATATGCTCGTACCCACGAGCCATCGGTCATATGCCAGCCTCCTCCATGGGACTCAAAGTATATACCGTTACTTCCATTGACTCTAAACCAGTCTCCGATCGCGTGACATCCATTATTCGCGTAGATGCGACCCTGGCATTCAAGGCTATCTGAAATGTATACGGCACTCTTCACGAATTTTCTTGATGCGTGATTTGAAGCAGCTGTGTCTACAAGTTCGGAAATCGCTCTACTTGTTCCAGATACATCGGTACCACTCTCATTTTTTATAGCAAATACAGCATCATTTGTTGTAGAACCGAACGAATATGCCGTTGTAGATACGAACGCAGTATCGGCATCTGTATCTATTCTATAGTTATAACCACCCCGTACATAAATGGCAACATGGTCATTTGTAGCCGCACTTCCTTCCCAGATACCTTGGATACGTTTTTCGGTGGATTCATACCGATTTGAAGTAACTTCATAAAATGGATTGTGGTCAGTCCATCCACCACCACGCACAAAACCAACGAGCGTTTCTTCGTTGTATGAATTACCACCCGCTAATGACTCTCCGACGAGTTTAAAGTTAATTGGAATCATATAACCCGAATGCTTAAGAAGAATTGGATAAAAGTTTGTATTAGCTTGAGCAGTTAAATCAAAATACCATTCGCGTGTTGTTCGGACTTTTACCCCACTTTCGTGGTAACTACCATTTACGTACAAATTCCCAGTAAATTTACCATTACCCACACCGAGGGCATTTGGGGAATCCCATGAACCCACTACAAGACCACCGTTGTCATTTATGGCGATGCCGTTATAACAAGCGATGCCATTGGTTCTCGCTGTTCTTGCAAGCCTACCCCAAGTTCCGTCATTATCACACTCAAGCCATTGGTAACCATTATCATACACACCACCACCAGCAGCAGCAGATATTTTGAGGTTACCACCGTTCACATGAAGCTTGGCCGACGGACTCGTCGCCCCAATGCCGACGTTGCCGTCTGGGAGGATTTGCATGACATTGTTTATTGTACCGCTCCCATTTTTTTGGTAAAACGAATACCCACCTTGCCCTTTGTTGTCAAATATGACTGTATCACTAGATGGAGTGAATTGCAATGAAAAATTGTTCGAATTCCGTGTCTGCAAAAACAATCCAGCTCGGGTGTCGCCACTCGTGTTAGCATTTTGAATTTTTAGCTGCGTCCCTCCCGTCTCACTGCTGTAAATGTGTAAATTATCATCTGGACTCGTCGTCCCGATGCCGACGTCGCCGTACATGATGGTATTTGCTGGACCCCCCGAAGCACTAGTAGACACGATTGAAATACCCCTATTGAGTGATGAGTTGTCACCATAAACGTCGAGGTCAAGGGCATGATAGTCACCCGTCCCGCCGGCACCACTGTAAACGTATCCCTTTATGTCTGCAGATGGTGAAGTACTCCCTCCATTCGTACCACGGTTTGTCCTAAATTGAATTCGACTGCCAAATCCATTCGCAATTTGTGTGTAATCACTCGAATAGTTTCGGATTGTCAAAGCCACTGTGTTTGAGTAGTCAGTTCCGGATGCCAACGATAGATCGCACAGGGTAGCAGGACTCCCCGTCCCGATGCCGACGTTGCCACCACCGTCTTGTAATATAACATTGCCCGCCGTTTCACCAGAGCGTATATACCAGTCTTTGTTAGTGCTATAACCGGCATGAGACGTTCGCGTACCAAGATCCCATCTCATTTCTGCCTCAAACTGGCTTGTCCCATTGACGTGCAATTTGTACCCCGGACTCGTCGTCCCGATACCGACGTTGCCATCGTCTTGTATGCGCATGAGAAGTGTACCTCCGTTTGTATCCGTATTTGTACGGAAATCAATGTTTTTACCTGTTTGGTTAGCATTCCAGTCTGAGCATATAGCGACGTCACCCGCACTTATCAGGGAAAGTTGGTCACTGGAGCTATATCTGTTTCCAACTTTTAGATACGTTGCGTCGGACACATCGACGTTAAATTTTGTTTGGTCAAAAACTTCGAACTTTGTGTCTGGACTCGTCACCCCGATGCCGACGTTGCCAGATGAGTCCTGTACAACATTATCCAAGAGGTTTGTTTGGATTTGTTGTGCCACTTGGTGTACTCTGAAGCCGGAGACGATGCGTTCGTTGTCGGTGTATTCTTCCACAGTGAGTGTGAAATCTTTTGTCCCCGTAAACATCCAAAGTGTATGTGATGTGTTTATATCAGTATCATTTGTTCCCATTTTACCTTCTTGGAGTTGTTCCGGTGAGAGAATACTCGGTGTACCAGATGGTGAATATGTTCGATATTGTTCCCATTGCGAGTTTGTCGCACTCCAGTATGCCACGTTTACTACAGTTTCGGTATACAAAAATTGTATCATCCAACCTCTAATATCATGTGGAACGATGTATGTGTCGGCGACGAGTTCAAATGGTATACCACACGTAGCATCGGAACCATCTCCATCACCCGCTTGTGACAATATAAGTGGAACATTTTGATTTGAATATACACATTTACCACTTGTAGTCACGTCGTTTTGTAGATAAATATCTTTTTTAAAACTCGTATTGTGGTATCCGTAAGCAATTGTACTCAGAGGAGCAAGTACTCGATCATCGCCGCCATTGCCGGTAGATGACATCAATATGCGACCACCTTTGACGACAAAAATGTGTGAATTAGTACCGGATGCAGATGTACATGTAAAACTAACGACCGTTTTATATGGAACAGCGATTGTAGAAGTTGGTGTACCTGTTACGGATGTATCGTGGAAATACTCAACACTCACATTTGAATATGGTGCGTATAAGTACGCTGTAGTTGGATCATTTCTATTCTCAACGAATCCAAAAAGACTACCAAGATTAGTAAACGGTGCCACTTGGTGTGATTTGACAATAGTCATTGGCGAACCCATTGGAAAGTATTCTCTGCCGGCAGTCGCGGCGAATGTACCAGCCGTTGGTTCCGAAACGGGTTCAACAACTCGTACGGTGTCGCCAGTTGATGGGTTGTATTCATAAATACACCCCCCAGCTTGTGTCAAACCATACGGTACGCTACTACTTGTTATCATGCACACGTGTCTAAAAGAATGTTGATTTGGGTCGGGTAAAGGGAATGTGTTCGATGTCAGGTATCGGTCGGAGTCTACTCTACCACTAAATGTACCCGTCGTAGTGTCGATAGGTCTCGTGAGTGTCCCCGTAGTAATTTTACTGGCGTCGAGGCTGGGAATACGAGCAGTACCAAGTGTCCCCGTAGTAATTTTACTTGCGTCGAGACTTGGAATGTCTGATGCGACCAAACTCAAACGGGCAGAGTCAATGGTTCCACTACTCAAGTTATCGGCATTCAAACTCGTGAGATCTGATCCATCACCGGACACCGAGCTCGCCGTGAGAGCGCCAACGTTTGAGCTCCCGTGGACGTCCAATTTGTATGCAGGTGAGGCCGTCCCAATGCCGACGTTGCCATTCGCGGGTACGAAGTTTAGACCCGTACCTTTTCCAGCCCATCCAGAAATGCCAGAGTAAAAACTTAAATAATTACCGTCACCCGCACCGGTTCCATCATATTCGATGATCACATGGTTACTGCTGTTGTCCTCCGATAATATGATACCCGCTCGGTCAGAAGTGTTCGATACGATTTTAGCATATGTAGGGTTTGCATCGTTTCTGTAAATCGATAAAGCTTCGGTTGGATTCGCCGTCCCGATGCCGACGTTGCCATCTTCATTAATACACAATGGTGTTGTTTCACCTGAATCTTGTACGGCGAATATGGCAGTAGTTATATCGAGTTCGATAGCATTAGTTGGAATACTCGTGATTTTTTGTAAAAATGTAGTTGGAGCAGATATTGAAGAACCACCGTCGACATACAGTTGTATAGTCCAATTCCTATTAACGTCGACAACATCGTGATCTATCAACATATCCAAAGCTACTTTTCCATCAGTTGTGCTTGCAATACGTAATTTCGTAATACCATTTCGTTGAATATAGTGATCATTTCCATATAGATTAAATATATTTCCACTTGATTGAGGTACATTAATCATATGATTGAAATCAAAAGTTACAACCTGGTGTAATCCTTGGGCCTCCAGTAACAATTTACAAGATGTACGCACACCATCCCCCCCGTCTCTGATATCTCCTACAAGCAGCCTGTACCAATCTGATGTCTTATTACTATCAAGCGTTCCACGTAGTTTCAATCCATATGTTAGACCGGAAATCTTCGCGTCCCCATTAAAAGCTACATCCTGTGCCACAAGTGTCTGTGTACTCAATACAGGACCACGCTCAGAAGCCGGTGAGTATTGCGGTGTAAAGGGTAAACCCGTGGTCTGTGAAGGATTTTTGCGGATTGTGAAGCCTGTGAAGTAGTAAGTCCTACCAGCAGTATTATTGTCAATTCTGAATTCGGGGCTTGAAGTTGTACTCGTCGATGTGATTGTTTTTTCATACCAGGTCCACGTGCTGTTACCTGTGGCAGTGAAGCCGGTGTTTTGATTAGTTCCCCCAAATTTGAAGAATTCGACACTAACATCCAAGGTTGCATATATCCACACACCAAAGTAAATGACATCTCCTGTAATTATACTGAGAGACGGAGCTGTAAACTGGCTCGTAAAGATCTCAGTCGTGGTACTATTCACATACTTAGCGATAACATCACCAGCGACACCCGGGGGTGGATTGATATCAGTTGATGCTGTTATGCTACCTGCACTGGCTGCTTGGGCGATCCCCGTATCTATCGCACGTTGTGTACTCGAGTAGTTAAAAAGTCCCGTGAGTGTGGTATCATCTTTGCCCGTATCGAATACGGCGTCGCCTCGTGTGTCCAGTTTTGCTTGGGGGTTGGTCGTCCCGATGCCGACGTCGCCATCTTTATTAATGACAAATCTCTGTTGAGGATAATTATATCCGGCAGATGTATCTGTAGTGTATACCCTAAATTCGTTGTGTAATGCATCGGCTTGTACAGGCCAAAACCCAATCTTACCCGCATATTTACCTGTACCCACTGTATCCGTGTTATAAAACCCAATGGACGCATTTTTGGTCGTATTTTCGCCCCGATCTTTATTTATGATTGCGATCGTCGATGTGTTTGCCTCTTGTTCAGATACGAACTGTGCGACGGCGACGTGTGTGTTTCCGATCAAGTGTTGATTTAGAGAGACACCAGTTCCGTCGCCGTCTGGTAAAAGTAAATTTTTGTTCGTCTCAGATGTATCTTCTACGACAAGGACACCGTTGTCGACGTAAAGCTTACTCGCAGGACTATTCGTCCCGATGCCGACGTTGCCACCATTATCTTGTAATATAACCTTGCCCGCCGTTTCACCAGAGCGTATATACCAGTCTTTGTTAGTACCGTGTCCGGCGTGAGAAACATTCGTACCAAGATCCCATCTCATTTCTGCCTCAAACTGGCTCGTCCCATTCACGTGCAATTTGTACCCCGGGCTCGTCGTCCCGATGGCGACGTCACCACTAAACGTCCCCGTTGTGGTACTAATTGGTCTCGTGAGTGTCCCCGTAGTAATTTTACTTGCGTCGAGGTTGGGAATACGAGCAGTACCAAGTGTCCCCGAGGTAATATTACCGGCGTTCAAACTCGTGAGACCAGATCCATTACCGGAGACCAAGGTCGCCGTCAAGGCCCCCACATTTGAGGTCCCGTGGACATCCAAGGTGTACGCGGGTGAGGTCGTCCCAATGCCAACATTCGACGTAGACACATCTACAAACAGATTCGCCGTCCCGACTTCGAAGTCACCAGTAAATGCACCTGCGCCGTTCACATTGA
>Ga0209951_1000164_pt1 | contig 14114 bp, 14 predicted proteins | sample SalPon2_A_H2O_MG_2_FD_185725 | JGI IMG/M metagenome (GOLD analysis project Ga0209951, IMG submission 185725) | Salt pond water microbial communities from South San Francisco under conditions of wetland restoration - Salt Pond MetaG SF2_A_H2O_MG... ...
AAAGCAGTTATGTCAACTAGTGTACCCAATAAGGACATTAACGCCTGGAAAAATCAAACAAATTACCACCAGATGCTGTGATTAACGAACAGGAGTGTTGGCTGTCTACGTGTGTACCACCCCAACATCCCTGGGCGGTTTCTCAAAAGAAGTACACAAAGGGACACCCTGGTAAAAGCAGTTATGTCAACTAGTGTACCCAATAAGGACATTAACGCCTGGAAAAATCAAACAAATTACCACCAGATGCTGTGATTAACGAACAGGAGTGTTGGCTGTCTACGTGTGTACCACCCCAACACCGAGGAGAACACCACCTGTGTGTAGTCATGCTATACCCTACAGCTACCCCGTCTTCTGGCAGCAAGTCAAAAACAAAGTAACCAAAGTAACTCTGTGCCCAAACCCTGTGCAGACGGCACGATGGGGTTACGGCGGTTGGCCAATCTCCGGGGTGTCCCCGGTTCGATTCCTCTACATGATACAACAACACATCAATGCTGTCTTTAACGGAGGGGAGTTGTGTCTACGTCTGTCTACACGTGCACCACCCCAACATCTCTGGGAGAAGCCTCCTCAATGGTCATGTCACGGCACGATGGGGTTGGGTGGTTCCCTGCCTGTTGACCAAGAGGTCCCGGGTTCGAGTCTTACGGGATGTGGATGGATGATTACGGAACGGTCCCGTTTTTTTATTGTGTCTCCCACGCAAACTCCAGGCGTTAATCACCTTGTGCACCCAAAATGGACTCGAACTCCAGGCGTTGATAACCCTTGTGCACCCAAAATGGACTCGAACTCCAGGCGTTGATAACCCTTGTGCACCCAAAATGGACTCGAACTCCAGGCGTTGATCGCCATCAATCAATGCAACGGTATTACACAAACGCGCTAAATAAATCGGTAGTAAACGCAAACTCAATCAATGCATCCATCACGGGGAAGCAAGGCCCGCAGAGGCAGCAGCTTCCTGTTGTTGGAGTCGCTTTAGAGCAAGCAACAGGAGCTCGAGGTTCGAGACGCTCAGCTTCGTCCAGTCCCCATCAGCAACCAACGCACGGAGAGCCGGCTCCAGAAGATGGAAGTACCCCCTGTACATGCCCAGTTGCTCCAACTTGTACTCCCTTGTGCGGCAGTCGGGGCGGAAAATGGACGCTGCACCACCATCAACGATATTCCTCGCTTCGTTGTATTCATTCGGAACCAGAGCAAGAATCTTCTCCTTGCTCAGCCTCTCGCGACCAGACAGGCTCGTGGCGAAGGAGAACCCGTACTCCCCAAGCTTCTCCACCACGCCACTGTGCACCATCTGCATCGGAACGAGGAGAAGAACGCTTCTCTCACCATTCACAAACCCAGCCATCAAACCCGAGACGTCACCACCGGCGGCCTCAGCATTCGCAACGTACGGACGACCCACAACGATGCTCGAGTAATAATGCAGACTCGTCAGCTTCCCAGTAAACCCATCATGCTTCATCGACTGAGACCACGACTTGAAATCACCGGGCAAAGGAAGCTGGGGACCGTTCGTCTGCTTCCTGGTCGTATATAAATCCAAATCGGGAGCGTTCATGACCAAATCCTTGCCAGTCCACAAGACAACGCGCATACGAATCGTCCAGCTTGGGCAGTGATTGACGCCATCACCGTCAACACCGATCACCGACCCCACTTTCGATGCATTCTGGCATTGAGCACACGCACACGCCTTCAAATGCAACCCAGAAAGACCATACCCAGCGCCGATAGCAAGGCGCGAACGAGATCCTTGGCCACCAATCAAACCGTGAACAATCTCGCAGTGCACAGACTCGTACAACGCATCGTCAGAATCACCAGCAACGGCAGCACGAGAGCAATACTCCTGCTCAAGGCGCTTCAATAGATCCTTGTTCGTCATCTTCTTCTTGCTGCTCCCGCTCCCTCCTTCGCCGCCATTACCACCTTTACGCTTACCACGAGCCGCCTTCTTCTTCTGGACAACAGACTGCAAAAGAACGTCGGCAACAACGGCGCGGGGCTGCTCATACGCCGCCTTCTCAGTCTCGTACAAGGACTCCAACCTGGCCTTCTCCGCCTGCAACTGCTGCACCCACTGCTCAATCTTTTTCGTGTCGTTCCCGTTGACCATCTCGTGCATAACCATATCCTTCAGAGAATTCAAAGTGCCCTGGCGAGCCTCAATAAAGTCATCCAGACTAGGAAACGAATCACCGCCAACAGACTTCTTGGCAGCATCATGCGATTCCAAAAGAGACATATGACCAACACCAAGCGTGTCAACAGCCTGCAACAGGGAACGCAATACCACCTGGTAACGGTAGAAAGGAGCCGAGTGCTCACCCACGGGAAGAACGCCACCCAGACACAAACCAGACGAGTCGGGAGACTCACCCCGCAAAACACCGTCCAGGAAACTCACAAGAGAAGCCGTGTACGTGCGAGTCGATTCGTCAACACGCGCAACGAGGACACGCTCAGCACGCTCAGCAGCAGTCTCAGGCGTTGACGAATCCTCCTCGGCAGCAGCTTCAGCAGCATCAACGGCATCAACGGCTTCAACGGCTTCAACGGCAACATCCTCCTGGGCGACAACATCCATACCAACAGCAGCATCAGCAGCTTCAGCAGCTTCAACACCACCATCGGCAGCATCAGCAGCCTCAACGACAGCATCTTCAACGGCACCACCGTCGGAAACGTCCTCACCACCAGAACCACCACCATGCTCACGGCGGTATTGCAGCCACTTCACAACACGCTTGCGGGCACCAGAAACGGTCAGCTTGTTCCAGCCATCGCGCTGCCTCAACCACAACACGAATTCCTTCAACACGTCGCCAGCAAGGCACTCCAGACCGCCGTCGCAAGGAAACGAGTCGAAGGCGTCATCCAGATTCGAGAAATACTGGAAATACTTGCCAGGCGTTAATTGAGAGGACAACATACTTGCGCAGGTAAAGATTAACACACACACACACGGATATATGCTTACTTAATTATTTGGAATGAACGGACAACACAGCGACCACTCAAATACTACTACCACCACCACCCACTCATTAACCAAGTCTTACAGAAACACTTGGACAATGACGATGACAATAACGACTCACCAAGCAAGTCTTACAGAAACACTTCAACGACAAGTTGGAATACATCATAAATAGACACACCCGGACGCCCAGTTGTTTTGATGATTGTTGTTTGATGCTGCTGCCAATGCTCTCATTTACATGTAATACTAGTCACGCTCGCTATTCATTCAGACACAAGGAGCGACACCGTGTCGGTCGTTCCCTTGTTTGCCTCTATCTCAGCAACCATCTCAGCAACCATGTCCTCAGGGAAACGTTTCAGAAGGACTGTTTTGACAACCGACATGCTCAGAAGGTTCTTTCGAGAGGATACCTTCTTCGAGAAAGACAGATCACCGACTCTGATCGTCGTCAGATTCTTCTCATCCAGATCATCCAGGAGACGCTCCTGCAGATGCTTCTTCTCAGCAGTGAGTGTCCTGTACTGTCGACCAGCCTCTGTCGCATCGTCTGAGAGGACGGCGAACTTCTTGTAGTCGGCATCGACCACCTCTTCCTTCTCAGCAGCAGCTGCCTTCTTTTGCTTCTTTTGCTTCTTCTGCGGAGCCGGCGGGCACACCAGAGAGGACGAGTCGATGATCGCCTTCTTTGGAGTAGTCTCAGCAGACTCAGTAGGGGTCTCCTTCTCAGCAGCAGCCTCCTTCGCCGTGGCCAGCATATGCCTGATTTTCTCGCATACAACAGCGTCCACTGCGCCCAAGTCAATCACCTCTTCCTCGCGAGCACGCTTGGTACCATTGGTAGCAGCAGTAGCAGCAGTAGCAGCAGTAGTAGACATCTCGGGGGGTTGCCGGCACGGGTGTAACTTATATTTATTTAGAAGTGAGCAACGCTGTGGGGGTGGGCACTTTTATAGATTCACTCAAACATCAAGTCTTACTGTAAGACTTCAGGGGAGGGTGGGGGTTGGCCTATTACACGAAGCCAGCCACACTAAATAAATATTAATTAAGGATGTTGCTGCAATACGTGATGTCCCGTCAGTGTGTCGGCGACTCTCTCTCCACACGGAGGCAACTGCTTCTCCAGATGATCGGTCACGACAATGCCGCTGTTCTATACGACGTGGACCTTGCCAACTCATGCCTCATCGACGTATCCAGGGAAGAGTTTACCACCGACACACCGCTGTTGATCGACTTCCTTCTTAACGAGTGTGGATCTAAGTGGGCCGGCTGGGCATGCTGTGTGGCATCTCAACGTGGCCACGTTGAAACGGCTGCTTATCTGGTCGATAAGCGCGGCGTCAGTCCGTTTCATGCGGTCTGGGGGGCGGCAGACGGGAGTATACACGTCCTGGACTTCTTCCTGGAGCGCTACTACGATATGGACGCCGCCAAAAACATCTCGTCGATGGAAGGGAAGACTTTGCTCCATGAAGCGTGTACGTTCGGAAACCATGACATCGTTGGACACTTGATTCGTTTGGGCGTCCATGTCAACACCCAGACCGATGTCAACGACGGACACCGGACGCCTTTGGACTATGCCGAGTTTAGGTGGTACGACGGAATGGACGATGAAGAAGAAGAAGACGAAAGGCGAGCAATATGCATCGACATTCTTCTGACACACGGTGCAGTGCGTGGCGTTGACCTCCCAACACCAGCAACCAGTAGTGATGATGACGACGACGATGAGTGAGTATATGTGTTACCCTGGGATCTTTCGATCCCATCATGTGAATATTCAGGAACCTGAGAGTATCTACCAAGATGACGATTGATTGATTACATGTAAGACGAGATGTATTCCTTAATGGCAGCAGCAGTCCTCTCCTCCTCAGCGGACATCTCCACGACTACGCCGTCTTTCGTTCCGAGGTACTCCAGGGGGTTGGCACCGGGTGGACAGTGCGACGTCATCATCCCGTACTCATCGATCAGCATTTTGACCGTCTCGAAGCTCGCAGGAACCTCACAGGCCATGCAGAGAGAACAATCGTTGTCTGCTCCGTACGTACTGAGGTCGGTTGGCAGAATACCAACAACCTTAGCCATCGCTCGGATGACGTCCACCTGTCCGAAGTAGGCAGCATAGTAGACAATATACGGGTCGATATCGTAGCCACCACGGTACAACAAGTTGATGATCTTCACGCTGTTTCCGTGCTTGTTCTTCCCCAACCCCCACGCTTGGCCACCGTCACATACCACATCCATCTGGTCCCTGTGCTGGTCGTAATAATAGAGGATTGATTCGAGAAGCTCCAGGTCGCCTGTTTCATTGTACACGGTGCGGAGTAGACGCTTCGCACGGTCAGGCGAACTGCTGTTGCGAGTGAGACGGCACGGAACGGGGACTGTGGCAGCAGACATCATTGTAACATCAATGTAAATGAATTTTTAACACGGGAGAGAATCTACTATATCGTGTCCCCGATATCACATCCAAGTGTTACTGTAAGACTTCCGGCAGGTGTCACGTTGGGTACTAGAGAGGAGCGATTCAGATGCCCCGGTCGATTCCATAAGCCGTAAATTCTCTATAAGGTAAAGCACATACTGCGTTGCAACAGATGTCGGGATTCGGATCTTGAGGCGACGCACGACCTGTCCGAGGTCCTTGACCGCGTGTAGGTTGCGATAAGACGGGTTCAAGGTGGCGCGTCTGATTGCATCGTTGACTGTTTCCCGCGTTAATGGTTGCATATTGTGATTTCGTTGCATATAGGGTGCGGAGAGAATATTCTTGCTCACACCACGGAACGACCAAATCTCTGACGGATGACAAAAACTCTGACAAGATCACAAAGTCTTTGGATATCAGGCATTTAAAGAGGAGTTAACGCCCCTCTCAGTATCATCCTTCATGATGGACTACTTTAAGGTGGCAGATATCATTGATATTCTGGAGATGGAGGACAGTGTGAAAGATGTGTATGAGAAGCACATACGGCAGCTGATGAATCAACACTTTGCTCTTGTCACAGGCAGCGGTAGAGTACGCGTTGCCGAGGTCATGTTCAAAGATGGTCGGCCTGACCAGGTGCTGGTTCGGGACATGACGAACTTCAAACTTGCATACATGAACCTGATACACATCCCTACGAGACGTTCGTTTGTCAACATGTGGCTCAAAGATCCTTACAGAAGGATCGAAAACGGAACTGAGTGCTTGTTGCTTGGTAAAAACAATCCATAAGTATCCCCTTTACCAGATCCAGGTGATTCAGTTTGGGTGCATCAATCATCACGGATTCCGATTCTTCATCACCCTTCTTCGTTTCCGTCCCAGTAGATGCGTAAATACCTCAGTTTCGGCAACCGTTGGCAGAACGGAACGGCCGAGCTGGGGATACACAGACTTTCTATCGGGTTCAGCCCATCCAACTGTTTCGAGTACATCCATGACCAATACCCGACCCAGTGGGCTCCTGGGGACAACCCATGTGCTCTCAAGAGCGTGTTGCAAGTCTTTCTTTGACGTATTGCTGTCTGTGGAGCAAGATGACGATTGATTGATTACATGTAAGATGATATGTATTCCTTAATGGCGGCAGCAGTCCTCTCCTCCTCAGCGGACATCTCCACGACTACCCAACAAACGCAACAGGTTCCTTGGTTTCTCTCCACATTCCCACGCATCCCAGATTTCACCACCATTCAACTCCTGATATTGTATCGAGGAGGTATAGATGGTTTTGAACGAGTTGAGAGTATCGGTGGGCATTTCTACTCTTAATATCTGAAACGACCAAAACTCATCACGCGAGATTCTCACGTGGATCGTCCAGGGGCGTGATTCGGCATCAAGCAACGGGACACCGAGATAGGTACATGACTTACCCAAGTTGATCTTGCATTGTGCCAGGTCACCAAACGTATTCAAGTTCGGTTCTCTGAGCCCCAGGTCGTCGTCGTCGAGAAGGACAAATAGTTCATCATCATCCATATCCAGACGGAAATGTGGACGAAATGTGGACGACGTGTTCTCGGTTGAGTAAACAAGCGCCTCGTATACATCCCCAAGAACAGGCTCTTGGCCAGCGGGAGCAGCAAGAGGGCGGCCAAAGACCTTATTGAGTTGGTTGGCGAGCGTGGTTACTGTAAGTAAAGGCATTTTTAACTTGTATCCGACTGGGTTCGGCGGGACGCCTTTGTAGGATTGGGGATTCACTCAAGCCTCAAGTATTACTGTAAGACTCCCGGCGGCAGGTGTCATTCTTATTTTCATAGCCACATAGCCACACACATTCTTATTTTTCATATTTTAATTCAGCAGCATGTCCGAGGCACAGCAGCTGCAGCGCGAGAAGGAGATCACAGCCATCATGGAGGCCACTGCGGCCAGGTTGACGAGGGAGCGGGTCGATGACCATGACGCGTACGAGGCGATCATGCACGAGGTGGAGGAAGGGCTGAAGAAGACACACGGGATCGTGGAGATGGAGATGGACGGGGACCCCCTGGAGGGAGACGAGGGTGCGTTCTGGATCCGCTGGGATCAGGACGAGATCGAGGAGTATAACGAGCTCGAAGCCTGCATGACGTACGACGAGGAGGAAGGGCGCTGGGAGTTTGACAGCTTGGGATGGAGCAGTTGACCACCGACCTGTAACGAACTGTATAAGAAGGCATCATCATCAATCAATCATCATCTTTGTTATCGGTAGGGTATTCATCTTGGTTACATGTTGTCGAGTCGATGATGAAATTCAGCATAGGAAGTGGTTGGTCCCATATCGCCAGTCGGATGAGAGGCCTGGCAACGTTGCGAATTCAGCTCCTCAAAGAACGATGTCTGGCACGCCGTGCACGTGTAGATGGGAGCCATGGTTTGGCGGCTTGAAATGGCTTTGAGCCATTTCACGGTGTCGGCGTGGCCGTAATAGGCGGCATGCATCAACGCCGTACAACCATTCTGATCAACAGCCTCCACATTGGCGTTGTGCGTGCCTGCAAGCGCGTTCACGGTGTCGGTGTGGCCGTTCCCGGCAGCAAACATCAACGCTGTCCCGCCATCCCGAGTAGCAGCCTCCACATTGGCATTGTGCGTGCCTGCAAGCGCGTTCACGGTGTCGGTGTGGCCGTTCTGGGCAGCAAACATCAACGCTGTCCCGCCATCCCGAGTAGCAGCCTCCACATTGGCATTGTACGTGCCGGCAAGGACGTTCACGGTGTCGGCGTGGCCGTAATAGGCAGCAAACATCAACGCCGTCCAGCCATCCTCATCAAAAGCCTCCACATTGGCATTGTACGTGCCAAGGACGTTCACAGTGTCGGCGTGGCCGTTCTTGGCGGCACGCATCAACGCCGTCCAGCCATTCTGATCAAAAGCCTCCACATTGGCGTTGTACGTGCCGGCGAGGACGTTCACGGTGTCGGTGTGGCCTTTCTTGGCGGCAATCATCAACGCCGTCTCGCCAGCCTCATCAACAGCCTCCACATTGGCGCCTCGGCTGACCAGATTGGAGACTCTGCGGACATTGCACCCCTCCCAGGCAGCAGTATGCAGCTTACCGTTCAGGTCGTGTTTGCGACAGAGCAGAGGACGTGGTGGCACATGCTTCTCTGCTTCGGGACCTCTCTGTCGAGCAGCACGGGACCGGAGAGACCGTCTCTCCGCCTGAGTGAGCTTCTTTTTCGAACCGTGCATGGCTGAATAAAGAGTTTTTCTTCTGGGGAATTCTTGTGATCCTCCGCCGTTTGTCTGACACGGACCTCAAGTCTTACTGTAAGACTTCCGTGTCACCAGGGGGGGGGTACTAGAGACGCATGGAGAGAGCCACGCATTCTTTATTATTATTACATCCGTTTATCTATCATGCTCTGCTGCGTATTTTGCGATCAACCCGTGGACTCGGAGGACACGTGCTGCACGTGTGGATACATTGATCCCCTTCGAAGTATATTGGGAAAAACGTTCAATTCTGAGCAAGAAACTCTTAACGTGTTGAGTCAATATTTACAGATGCAGATATCCTCAGACGAGCACGTGACTGCTCTCAATAAGCAGCTTCCGGAGTTGAGGGAGGCGTTTGCTGAGTGTTCAGAGGCTCATCGTCAACAAATGGAAGATGTGGATGCGTTTCAGCAGCAGATCGACGAGATTGACGCATTGACGCAATTCAAAACTACGCTCTTAGATGCGTACAAGAACAGCTCGTACAGTATCAACCTCGACGACCACCAGAAGGAGACGGATATGCGGGTTAAGGCCGGCGTATGGGAGGTCATTCGATGTCCCTCCTCTCAGGACTGCAAGGGGCGCGTGTTTAAAACAACCGGGGGGTGTTCCATTTGCCAGGTGTCGGTGTGTTTCGAGTGCTTCGAGATTACACATGGTCCCCACCACGTATGCGACGAAGCCAAGAAGGCATCAGTCCAGGCAATGATGACAAGCAGTTTGCCATGTCCCCTCTGTTTCACGCCAATACAGAAGAGCGAGGGCTGCGACCAGATGTTCTGCACAATCTGCCATCACGCATTCGACTATCAGTCCCATACGACGATCTCGCGCGACCTTCTCCATAACCCAGAGTTTCAGGAGTTTCTGGAGCGGGAAGGGGCACAAGAGAAGGGGGGTGAGGCAACGTCGTGGGTACGGGAGCATCTGTTTCTGAAGAGAAGAGACGACGTTATTGCTCGTATCACTGGCCAACGTGTGTTATCTCCAGAGGAGGAGAGCGACAAGGAATTGGTGTTAATGAAGGGAACGACACATCACCTTGTCGTGTGGCACCCCAACACCACCAATATACACTCTACGAAGCTGCGCTTTGGTATCGCGAGCAATGAGGACAATGCATTAGTAGCGTCCATCAGCGTGAAGCAGAATGGGTGGTGGTCCAGGGTGATGTCATCGGGTGGCAAAGAGATTGTCAACAGATTTGACTCCTCCTGGTTAGGGAGTGGTGACATGTACCAGCGCGTGTTGCAACTCAGCAAACGCATCAAGACAACCGACGAAGTGCCTGACAACGAGAATATACTGAAAAAAATCCAGTGGATGGAGGGGGAGATCAGTGACGACGAATATGCGAGATGTGTTCTTGCATTGATCAAGGAATCGTCATTTGAGCGGTTCAAGTGGACCACGTTGAAACACTATTTGACGGGGATGGTCACGCTTAACGGGATGGTGCTGAGGTATATGGAACAAATCTACTCTATGGCCCAGGCGTTTCCTGATGAAATGGTCGCTGAGATAGAGGCAAGCAAGGGGACGACTGCTCCGTCGGATGCAGCAGATGTATTCATCAAACGTGTTGAGGGAGTCATCAACACGTGCTTCGACACGGTGGATATCGTTATGGACAATGCACAGGGCATCATGGCATCCAAAAACAACAACATCAACACCTGCTTCAAAACGTTATTGAAGCAGATTCGGAGCAAGTCGATTAACTCAACGACGGAATGCTTTGTGTGCTGCAAGGATGACGGCAAAAAGAACAACTGTGTTGCGTGCACCCATTGCAACCGCCCAGCCTGTCTCTCATGTCTTGGCCAATGGTGGACAAGCGATGGGTGCAAGATGCACATTACGATGCCGTGCTGCAAGAACCCTGCTATGGACCTGTTGTTTGTATGCTCGTCGAGCAACAAGTTCGGCACCGAGTTACACAAGACGTTGGAGGGGGCGCTCCGAAATGCTGTGCTCGAACAAGAGCGTACGAAGCGATTCCGGTACGAACAGTTTGTGAGGAATAAGCGACATGCGGACACGCTGAAGAAGGAGATCAGCATCAATAACACACGGAAGGCACATATTCGGATCACCAAACATCAGGCAGAGGAAGGCATCAAACACCTTCTCTCCAGTAAAGGATTGGCCGAGCAGTTACGTACGAGGGGCTGCAATGATAGACTCGGAGCACTCGAGATCTACTGCTGCTTGCTCGAAACACCGTTTGGAATGGCGGATACGGATGCGACGCTCGGCAAACTTCCCAGAACTCTTCAAAGGGCAGAGGACAACGATATCCCTATTGACGCTGATCTCATCAGGGGAATGAGCAAAGAGTACCACACGTTGGTCCTCCTGCGGATTGCCTTGATGTCCTCAATTTGTCGACGTTTGCAGAAGGCTTGTGCACAGGGTTTGACCCATCAGATGCATGCCCTCGTAGAAATGGGAATCAGGCTGGGCTACTGGCTAGATATGGCAGTAGGCAATGTCATGGAATGGGACCGCTATCGGGGGAATCTTGGAGACCTCATGAAAACGATACGAGGGTCAGATACGTACATCAAACAGATCTTCGAATCGTTTGATGATGTACCACCACCACCCAACGACGACAGTCATAAACGCAAACGTTCGTCCTCATCCTAATATGTAAGTTTACAAAACACAGACGGGCAGTATTGCAGATATCTCATCATACCACCAATGCGTCCATGTGTCAAATGGCATAAAAGCAGCACAATGCTCGACGACGTTGGTGGTGGTACCTGTTCCGATATCCTCACGCTTTAGCAAAATCTCGCGATACTCCACATCCCTCGTATCATCATCACCACCACCCACCAGAGGAGGAGGTGTCTTGTTCCGCTTTTTATCCCGCCTCTTCTTCTGCTTCTGTCGTTGTTGCTGACCCTTCTTCTCAAACATACAGAACAGCATGTCGTCCAGAATGCCCTGGATTTTCTGGGGATTGACGCATGTAAACCGCACCCGATCAACAATCGGAGATTGCCACAGGTGTCTGGTCATTTCGAATGTAACGTCGTCAAACATGGGCATCTCGTAGACGTATTGGGGACGGTCACAGATACAACGCATCACCACTGAATCCTTCGGAGGTGCCGTCCGGTCGGCGGAGATAAACACCATATACGTTTGCCCATTCATCTCGGTCACCTCCAGACAGAAAAGGGTATCGTACGGGTCTTCGTTGTCCACGTGGTGCGATCTCAGGTAGGAAAAGAAACCGTCTCGTTCTCGTAAGAATGCCTCAAATTCGCTTTCGTACGCATGAAGCAGATTCAGGATCGCATTCGTTAACGACCTGTCAAAATCAGGTGTATCTACACCCTTGGGGGGGCCAACCACACAGATCGCTTTCTCCACCATTTTAAACCCTCACAAATGAAGAAAAGAATTGTACACGGGATGTGTGGTTGGTTTAATTATTAGATTGGGATGGATGTCCCACAATAAATATGTTGGATCTGGAGCTGCCATATGACTGCTGGGAATGCGTTCTTTCAAACATATGCGATGCAAACGATCTTGCTCGGATCTCGTGTGTCAACACAACGCTGAGGAAAGCAGCAGAACAACAGAAGGCAGTCAAAATACACATTAACGGTTCTCCAGATGTGGACCTCTTGCCCGTGTGTCAGTGGCTGCTCCGGAGAATGCACACGCTCAAAGAACTGTTTGTGACGGGGCACGTGTCGATGTGGGCGTCGTGCTGGAGACACGTCAACTTCTCCATCGCAACGGCATTAGAACACGTCACACTTGCGAATGATGCAACGGACAGCTCCCTGCACCTATCATCAATAGAGGACTTTGCTCCCATTGCACCGCACCTCCAGACACTCAACGTGGTCTCCGTGTCCAGTATCGTGATGTACCCCGCCATCTCACGCTACCCTCTGAGGAAGCTGTCTCTCATTTGTCCACTGATCTATACCACCAGCGTAAGTTGTACCATCACGTCCTTACAGGATTTCTGTATGCAAGGCAGGATCGCGAATCCACAGTCTTTCAGAATACCGCCAAACGTCCAACGGCTCTCTGTACCAAGCTCAGTCCTGCCGCTCAATCAATCGTTGCCGCGTCTCAAATGTCTTCGAGTATACTGGGACGGGATTGCAGAGCCGGATGTTGACGATACGCTTGGGTCGGCAATTGTTGCAGATGCACCGGCTTTACACTACGTCGAACTCGTTGGTGGTCTATGGACAACAAAGGAAATGCCCCAGTCGGTACACACCATTCGTCTGAGCAACGGGACAATCACGTCAGACGAAGGGTTTTCTGTGGAAGTGGGCAACAAACATATTGTGCTCCAGAGGAAGCGCCAGGCTAGTTCTGGAGGATACGAAGGACAATATTCGAAGCGTCGTGCACTACAGTGATCCGGTTGGGTACGTAGTCGACCGAATAGGACTCGGTAGAAGATACCCGGCGGACCAAGGCACCCGGGTTGGCAATTTTGAGCTGGTTGACGGCATCTTCGCTACGCATGCCAATCACGTTGGGAATCGACATGCGTACGGGGGGCGGCATGCCAACGACTTGGATCACCGTCCTCTTTTTATCCGTTGCCGATGATGACCATTGCCACACGACGATGATTGTATTGCTTGTGTCGAAACGGACCCTCTTAAAGATGCTTGCTTCCACGGGCATTACGTTCTTTGTTGGGTACACTCGTTTCAACGCTCGTAACACATCATTCATCAGTTGGCCGTAGTACCAGGTTTCGGAAACCGTCGAGGGAGATGTGGGAGACTGGATGTCGCGCAGGATGTCATCAGCAAGTCGTTTGATGTACTCCATACGCCGTTTCTGTATTTCGATATCGTTGCTTGTATATGATTCCGTGTGCTGTGTCCACCATAACGCTAGAACAAGCAGGATCGCGAGCACGTAAAGCATCATTTACATTTGCAACATTTTTTTAATAGAATCATCAATCACCATCTGCCTCGTAACTTCCAGCAAGGCGTTTTCGATATTGGCTCGTTTGAGCGGTTTCTTTCTTGGAGCATCCGGACACTTTTTCACCGGGCTCATAGTCTTCGGAGTCTCCATGTTGTTGTTTATTTACCTCTGTTTTTAGCAAATTTGAAATGGCCAGGTCACCCGCGAAAGCCAAAACCACCAGGTTAAAATATAGAAAATTTGAATCTTCTACAATGCCACCATATGACGAGTTCGGTCACATGTCCTTGTTCCTACAAAGAAACGAGACCATGAGAACCCTGCACCGTGCTTCTCCTTCTGGTACCCAACGTAATCAACAACGCCGTACACCCCAACAACAATGAGAACGACCAGCAGAATTTCGATGACCCGTTGCATCGACGTGTCCTGTTCCTTGCTGATCCG
>Ga0209951_1000177_pt1 | contig 13539 bp, 12 predicted proteins | sample SalPon2_A_H2O_MG_2_FD_185725 | JGI IMG/M metagenome (GOLD analysis project Ga0209951, IMG submission 185725) | Salt pond water microbial communities from South San Francisco under conditions of wetland restoration - Salt Pond MetaG SF2_A_H2O_MG... ...
AAACAGTACCTATTTCAATACCTAACAAATTAGGATTACCTAAACCAGAAACTAAACTATCAAATGCACCCACATTATTAATTACTAATTCAGGTGCTCTATTAGTTTCTTTCCATTCATCTGAAGATGGAGTTAATTCTACTGTACCTGCCCAATTGAATACATCAAAAGGATTGACGTTAACACTTTTACTTGCAAAAGGTTGATCTATTAAAGTTGTTTCCGTATATGGTAAAGTTAAACAATCACCAGTCTTTTGATAATTTGCAGCTGTTCTATCAGCAGCTAATATAGAAGTACCATCCTCATCTGCCTCAATTAATTTAACAGCATCCTCATTGAAGGTAGGTCTTAATTCACCCTTTGCCATATCCATAGCAGCTTTGTAATCTCTATTTTTTACATTACCTATACCGTGGCCTGTAAAATTATCTACGATAAATCCGTTTTTAAATCTGTCAAATCCTTGTGAGTCTTGTATTTGTAAACTTTGAGCATTACTTTCTAATAAAGACAATTGAGTATAGTATTCTACATTTTCAATTCTACTTTCTAGTTTACCAATATCTCTCATTGTATATCTTCTATTATCAACTCTTTTAATGTTTATATCTTCGGTTGATAAAGTGTAAGCAGGAATTTCTAAAGTGTATAGGTGCATTGCGCCATCTAAAGATTTTGGAACTTGTGGGTCTAAAGCACTTGCACCTTTTAATACTTTAAAGGCACCTTCTTTATCTAAAAATATTTTATCTATTCTAGGTAAATAATATTCAAAATCAGCAATAATATCTGTTCCAAATTTAACAACATCTACCGTTGAAGCATTATTACCTGGGTCAAAATCTCTATCAAAAAATTGACCTGAATTAATAGTTGAGTTATCTGCAACTCTAGGTCTAAAGTCTAAACAATCTCTTAATTGAAAAGTTACTCCTGTTGTGTCTGAACTGTAACTTGGTATATCTGCGTAGTCAACAACTCCTGTGTAAGAGTCAACATCAAAATAATCTCCAGAACCGTGAGTAAAGTAATCAAACATAATTCTTAATGAACCTGTTGGTTCTAACTCACCAGATTTTAATTTAATTCTACCAACATCATAATAGTTATCTCTTTGACCGTTATCTAATTCGTATCTTTCCGTAATATCAACTTCACCTGAAGCACTATAAGTACCAAAAGCAGTTGCCATTTTTACACTTGTTAATTGATAAATGTCTGCCTGACCTAAATTTATACCACCTTGTTTTATGCAATCTGCTAATGAGGTAATATCTTTTGTAGTACCTGAAACTAAAGTTTTTGATTTAGAACCAGCAGTTGATCTATTGACCGTTGCGATAATTTTAATTTTTGCATTTGCATAGTTAGAACCAAAATCAAATACACTTGTACCATTACCTGATGGTTGAGTAAATATAGGATTACCTGCGTGGTTATTTCCTATTGTAGTTAATACGTCTCCTGTAGCACCATCAGTTGCACTAGCAATATCATCTATTGATATTGTGTAATCTAGGTCATTAGCACTTGAAGGAAATGACTCATTTGTTCCTGCAGTAATCTGACCAGAACCGCCTGATAATGTTACAATAAATTGTCTTCTAACAGCAAAACTTGTATCAGTTATATTTGAATTACTAGCAGTTTTTAATGTTTTAATATTGTCATATGGTAATTTAAATATAGAAATATTTTTATTTGCCTCTTGTAATTTTGCTCTTCGTCTTGTTGCAACTGTTTTAGTAGATTGAGCAGCAACAACAGAACCTAAAGTTAAACTATTATCTGAAATAATTGCCTCTACTCTTTTTGTTTCAGTAGTACCACTATCATTTGTAAATGAAATTGAATCACCTACTTTTAATTCTACTGTAAATCTTGTATTAACACCTGTTACAGAATTACTAGCGTTTGCAATATCTAAAAATCCTGATATAACAACATTCTCTCCATTATTATCTAAAGATGTATCAGCAGTATAAGTTGCCGTACCTGATCCATAAATTTGTTTAACAGCTGAAAAATCATAACTTCTTACACCTGCAAATCCTACAGCGTTTTTTTGAATTGTTGCGTCTAAAGATGAAATTGATCCTCTAATAACTTCGTTTGCTGTAAATTCTCCGTTAACACTTGAAACGACTACAACGCCGTGTAAAGCATTACCTGAAGATGTGTAAGCGTCAACATTAGCAGGAGTTATACCATCTTCCAGATATAATTCAAAATCATTTGTACTTGGATTTCTTACCGTAAATACATCACTAGTTGTTATCGCAACACCACCGATTGTAGCACTTATAGCGTCAAAAGTTATCTGTTGTCCTTCTTTAAATCCGTGAGCAGTTGCACTTGCAACACCTGGATTTGCAACTGTAATTGATGATACAGCAATTGATGATACAGTAGAAACAGCTTCTACCGTAGCAGTTGCATTTGAATTATCTCCTGTTAATTTTTCTCCTGTTGTAAATTGTACATTACTTGTTATGTTCAAGTGTGTGAACATACTAATATCAAAAAGATAATGTTTAAATATTGAACTTGAATTAGGAAAGATGTTACTAGCAGCAGTACCAGATTTATATTCAAAACCTTTCGTTTTAGCACGACCTACTTGATAGATACTTGCGCCTGATCCTGAATTACCTGTACCACGAACAGCAGTTGGTTCATTGTATAAGAATAAGTTTCTATATGGTTCAGTTTCTCCTGTTACAAAACCTACATCTGGAGTACCATAAACATTAGTTACATTAACAAAGTTACCTACATCAAATCTTGTAGGGAAAGCATTTTGTGTATCAAATTCTCTTGCCTTATCAACATCTACAAAAGAAGAACCAATAGTTTCTATTTCATAACCTCTTACATATGCCTTACCTGGTGCTAAACCAGCAGCAATTTTACTTTCCAATCCACCATTAGCGGCAGTATATACTCCTCTATTATTTGCTGATATTAAATGTTCTCTTAAATCTAAATCAAAATCTTTTACAGAATAGTCACCTGATTCGTCAAATGTTCTACGAGCAAAAGTATCTTCTAATACAGCATATTCTGTTGTTCTAACTTGATTTTGTAAAATACCACTTTGCAATCTTAATAATTCTACAAAGTTTGAATCATCAACAGCACCTACAGCTTTTTTCTGTAAAGTTAAATCTATTTTAAATCTATGAGCACCTGGAGCATTTGTGTTTGAAACGCCTTGAGCATTATCGTTTAAAGTATTATCTTGTGTAGGAGTTACAAAAGATTCTGTAACTAATAATCCTACTCTATATGAAGGTGTGTTTGTATATTTGTCAAGTATAATTGTTTGTTCAGCAACATTAACCATAAATCCATTAATGTAATATGATCCTGCTTGTACCTGAGCAGCAGAACCTATAGCAGTTGTGTTAACTGTTGCGATTACATTGACTGAATCACTATTTGTTCCTGTAAGTATTTCTCCATCTGCAAAAGAAAATTCGTTTTTATTATTTCCACCTGACTTACTATATTTTACAAATAAAGTATCTGGATCTGTTCCGTCTGTTGTACTTTGATTTACTATTGTTGCAACAACACCTGAAGTAGAACCTGTTAAAACTGTACCATTTGTAAATTGTGCTAAAGTGTTTGTACTATCTATACTTGAAAGTTTTACAGCGTAATAATTTAAATCATAACCAATCTCGCCAGGAATAACCATAGCGCCTTTTTCAAAGAAGTGGTCACCTAATTTTTCAATTTGATTTTGTAGAATTGTTTGTGATTGTGTTAACTCTCTTGCCTGAACAGCAAATGCTGGTCTAAAAAGTATTCTATGAAATGATTTGCTTTCTGCAAAGTCATCATAGTAAGGCGAGAGGTTAAAGTCTGTTGGACTTGACATTTAATTACCCCTAAAATTCTATGACCAGTTTAATGTTTTCCGTTTGATCTGGTGCTCTTTGTATCGGTGTTCTATTTTCAATATAAAGTACATCACCTGAATTGTGGTCTATTTCAGGAACTGCATATCCTGAAGTAAACGAAACATTGTTAACTGTTCCTGTTGATGAAGTGTCAGGTGTTCCTGTAGGAGAACTACCACCTTGACCTGTAATAACATTTGCACCTGAGAACGCCGTTAAATTACCATTTGCGTCCACACCAGCATCATTGTGTCTTGTTTGAATGTAATATAAAATATTGTTTACTGAATCCCATTCTACAACTTTACCAACAGCACCTGTTGTTGCCTGATTAATTTCCTCATCAACTGTAAAAGTACCTGGAGTTGGAGAAGAAGCAATTTTAATTGCCTTTGATAATCTTGCCGTATTTGAAGTTACTGCTAAAGAAGATTTTGTAGGATCTCTTAATAAAGCAATTTTTCTAAAGTCATTAACAGCAGAAAAGTCGCCAGAGTTTGCACTTTCTGTTCCTTCTAAACTTGTGTTCATCATAACAAAGAAAGCACCTAATTCTTCTTGTGCATTTGCACCGTGACCACCTTTAGGTGGAATAATTACATCTAATTCTGCACCTGCTAAACTAGTTGCACCAGCGGCAACTATCTGTGCATTTGAAATTGTACCAAAAGTATAACCTGTACCTGGAGTAGTTACTGTTACTGAAGTTACAAGACCACCACCAACAACTACTGTAGCAACACCACCAGAACCATCTCCTCTAATAGGTATACCTGTAAATGATCCATTTGCACCACCTGAACCAGCAGATTTAATTTTAATTACATCTATTCCACCGTCAACAGCAGCAGAAATTACATTTGATTGATCTGACCCTGGACTAGAGTTTGGCGAAACTGCCATAAAATCTGTTGATAAGAAATTTGCTTGTTGAGCAGCAGAAAGTGTGTACATATATTTCCACTTGTATCCATCAGTAGTTGTAATTACTGAAGTTGAAACACCAGTAGGTTCATCTGTTGAAACAACACCACCGTTGTTATCTAAACATTTGTAAATATTTCGTGCTGAAGATAAAACATAAAAAGTTGCGTCAAATAAAGTAGTTGCACCACTATTTGCTGTTTGTTTTACACTTGTTGATCCTGTTGTATATTCTCCATAATCGTGTCTGTAAATATCATATATCGTACCTGCTATCCAATTTCTTCTTGGAATAACAAAAGCAATATCTGAAGATTGTACTCTTTTAGCAGCAATTAAATCGTCAAACGTATAAAATTCTCTACCTATTGAATCAGCAGGTGTATTTGGTAAAGAATCAGTACCTTCGTAATCTGTTCTTCCATCAGGTCTTGTTGCAGTACCAAAAGGTTGTGGTCTTCCAATTCCTAAGTAATACACTTGATTGTTTGTTTCAGAAAATGATTCTGAAAACTGTTCAGCGTTGTTTAGTCTAAATTTATTTGTTATAATTGCTGGCATAATTCCTAATTCTTTCTTATATTTATACTACTTTTCATTAAGTTATGTTAATTGTTCCTACCATTGCTGAGTGTGATGTACATTGATAATAAAGTGTTGCTGGAGTATCCATAGATACGTGAAATATGATTGCTCCTGAAGCACTTGCATTATTGGTAACTCCTGTATTATAAGCAGTACCACCGGTTCCTGTTGTTGATTGTATTCTGAATGGGTGTGAACCACCAGAGTTATTAATAAAATAGTAAGTTTGACCTTTTTTCAAGTGTAATGCTGGATTATCACCTGAAGTAGAAGGAAAACCTGCACCTGTAAATAAGTATGCACTTGAACCATTTGCTGTTACCAACAATTGTGAAACTGGTGTTGTCGCTTGTACCCAATTTGTGCCATTATAAACTAATGACATACCTGCTGTTGGCGAACTATTTACTACATCTGTTAAATTGTCTAAAGCAACTGAACCACTTGCAGGAGCAGTTACATTAAATCTTCCTTGTGCTGAACTCCAAGTTAAAACATTACCATCTGCAACACCTGTTATATTAACATCCGTATGTGATGAAACGGAAGAATTTTCATCTAACAATCTAACCCATCCACTACCTGAAGAATAATATGGTCTGTTACCTACACTATCATAAGCATACATTCCTACATATGTTGAAGCTGATGGTAATGAACCAAAACCTGAAAAATCAAATCTTATTTTTGAACCTGCAGTAGTTAAATCAATTGTACCTGTTCCTGATAATGATGATGTGCCAGTTAGGTTTAAATTTGCTGTTGTACTTAATGTTGTACCTAAATTAACTTCCGTAGAACCAATTGTAACTGAATCATTTACTAAAGATGAATTAGGAACATTTGCAACACTTAACTCTATTCTATTGTTTGTAATAGCAGTTGAAATACCTGAACCGCCAACTATTTCAAAACTACCACCTAAATCAATATCAAAGTTAGTAGATGTATCATCACCTATTGTAATTTTTTTATTGACAAGTTTATCATTTGAAATAGAACCGTCTAATTGAGCATTTGTAATTGTTCCTGATAATGAACTTGTAGGATAATTTGTTGCGTCTGATAAATCAAAAGCAGGAGTAGCGTCCGTGTTACCTAAAGAAAGTTGTACACCACCGTAAGAAACTGTTGAATTTGTTAAAGAAGTATTACCGATATTATTTATGTATTTGTAGAACCTGAAATTGTTTTATTTGTAAGTACATCACTAGACGTTTCAGTTACGATTGAGCCGTCTGTGGATAACACTATTCTATTGTTTTCAATAGCAGTAGAAATACCTGAACCACCAACTATTTCAAAACTACCACCTAATTCAACATTAAAGTTTGTAGAAGTATCGTCACCGATAGTAATAGATGAATTATCTAATTTTGTGTTAGGTAAAGAAGATAAAGCACTTGAAGGTATATTAGTAATAGTATTTGAAGCACCACTAATTGTTTTATTAGCAAGAACTTGTGAAGCACTATCTGTTACATAATTACCAGTAAGTAGAGTGGTACCATCACCTAAAGCAGTGTACAATTCAGTAAAGTTTGTATTTACTTTACTTGCACCTTCTCTTAAATTATCACCTGTTCCATCATTAGCAGATGTTCCTCTATTAATTAATTGTTTTGCCATTTCGTTCCTAATTGTTTCTACTATTTATAAACATTTCTATGGGGTTGTATCATCAAAAGTTACAGTTGTTTGAGCAAAGTTAGTAACCGTGTTATCAAAAACATCCTGAGAAGTTGCAAATTGTGTAGGCATTGCGAAATTTGTCTTTAATAACTGACCATCTGGATTTGAAGTTGCTAAGAAAATAGCACCTCTTCCATCTAGTGATGTTCTTGTACCTTGTATTTTTATTCCACTTAATTCTTTAAATGTTATTTTACTTGCACCTGAATTTACACCAAATAATGTATTTGCGTATTTGTTTATTGTACCAAATTTAGGTCCTGCATATGCGTACCCTTGTTTAACTTCTACACCATCTATTGTTGCTCTTTTTCTACTAAGCATACGAATTTCAATTGGTGGTCTTGTCAAAGTTACATCTCTGGTATTTGAGGTAAATGGATCCTCATAATCATTACCAGCGTGTATTGTTCCACTAGCCATATTATCTGATCTTAAATTTGATCCGTCATCTATTGTTCCTAATCTTCTACCAAAGACAGTTGTAAACAATATATTTAATATATTGAATAATGGTGTATCAATAGCACCTGATATAATACCAGTAATTGGTGTTCTAACTTTTAAACTTAATCTACTTTGTAAATCAACTTGACCTGTAAAATAAAAACCACTTGTGTGCATAGTTTTTTTGAAACTATCTCGCCAGTCATTAATAGATTGACCAACTTTTATTACATAAGAAAAATCTTGGTAGTATAAACTATCTTGTATTTTCATTGTTTGTTCAGATACATAACCATCTTCATTTAAAAATTTACCATCTGTATCTGCAACAGAAACTACATCAATTGTAGCACTAGCAACATCTAATCTACTTACTGTTGCTGATCCACTACTTGTTGATGTTATAGTTTCATTTAAAATAAAATTAGTATTTAAATCTTTTACTTTTAATAAACTTATATCAGCATTATAACTTGCAAGTGTACCAGTTGCACCTGAAGTAGCACCTGTAATAGTATCATTAGAATTAAAGTTACCTGATTTGTTAGTAAGTAATAAACAGTTTCTAAATTTAATTGCTGGAGATGGACTGTTTTGATAACCTTCTCCTAATTCGTTTGTTTTTAATCCTATAACTCTACCTATTTCTGTACCGTGTGCTAAAACATTTGCACCTGTACCACTTGATGTTATTGATACTTTAGGTAAGGAAGTGTAACCACTCCCTCTATTAACTAAAAATATATCTGTTATATCATTTAAGTCGGAGTTTGTAGCACCTTCCATAACAATTTTGTTTCCAAAATAAATATCGCTTCTTTGTGTTTCGTCTTCAAGTACAATATGATCTTCTTCATTTGTTCCTGGTGTTCCTGACTCTTGTGTGAAACCACCATTGACAACAGAAACAAATCCTTCTGCATTAACTCCTTGCGTACCTGTATTATCAAAAACTAAATCATCTCCTACAGAATATCCTGATCCTGGATTATCAACGACTATTTCTGATACAGGTCCTGAACCAATATCACTAATAGCAATATCAGCACCAACACCACCACCTATCACAGATAAAAAATCACCAGTAGAATACAAGTTACCATCATTTGTAATTGTTTTTAATCCTGGTATACCTGTAACATTTGCTTTTATAAAAAATCCATCTGTATCATTAGAGGTTCCTGTAACTTCTTCATCAATAACAAAAGTACCTGTCATTGAGTTTATATTAAGTACAAATTCAGAAATTTCTATATTTCCGATTACAAATTTCTTTACTGATTCTATAATAGCAGTTGCATTTGAATTATTGCCTGTAATTGTTCTACCAACTAATTGTGTTGTATCACCAACTGTAGCTTCAACTCTTATAACTTTTTGTGTGTTCCATTGTCCATCAGATACACGTAACATTTGTTCTCTAGGATAAAATGTTTCTGATGTTTCATTAAATAATATTCTAAAAAATAATTCGTGTCCTTTTTGTGTACCTTTCATACGGTACATAGATTTAATGTTTTTAATTAAATTTCTTTTGTCCAATCCATTTGCTAAATTTTCAGGTATTGTTTTTAAAAATTCATCTCTAAATTTTGATAAAAAATTTGATATTACTTTGTCTGGATCTCTAAAGTTTGTTAAATCCTGAATACTATTTACAGGATTAGGAAGATAATTATTAATAATTGCTTGAGCACCTGAAGTGTTACCAATTATAGTTTCATTTAAAGAAAATTTGTCTTGTGCTGTTATAAAAATTTTATTAGTAGATAAATCTTCAGCAACAACTGTAGCAGTTGCGTTTGATGTAGCACCTTTTATTGTTTCACCGACTGTAAATTTACCAAATACTGAATCTTCAAAAATTATTTTATCGCCTTTGTCTTGTTGCGTTTTTTCTGAAGTTATTTTTGAACCGTCTAATAGTAAATTATCTGCAATACCTGTTTCGTTTTCTAAGGTAATACCATCTGTGGTTTCAATACTAGTAACCTGCAAACAAGCAGATTCCATAAATTGATAATAAGTTTTTAAGAATTGAACAAACTGTGGGTGGTCATCAACTACAAAATTAGGTAATTGACTAGTAATGAGTGTTGAGATTTTATCATTAAACTTTGCCATAGGACATTAGTAACTTGGTGTTGTTGTGTACCCTACTCCTGCCTCGGAAGAACCACCTACAAAGGTATCTTCAGAAACATTTACAATTGTATTAGCAACATCAATTTCTAAAATTTGATCTCTTACAGGTACAACATCATTTGAACTAGGAGTAACAGTTATTTCAATTTTACTAGAAGCAGAACCTCTAATATTTGAAATAGAAGCAACACTTAAAGAATTAAGAGTAACTTGTCCTGAAGAATAATCTATTGTGCCTTGTGTAGCATTTTGTATTGTTTTAATACCACTTACAAGATAATAAACTCTCACATTTCCAATACCATCATCATCTAAAAACATTTCATTGTTGTTTCCTGATATTTTAAATCCAGTAGATGATAAAACTGATTCGTGTCCTGAATGTGGACTGTAAATTGCATTTCTAAAATAAACATCATATTTTGTAGATGAGTTTAAAGTAGGTGTAAAATCTTTTCTCATTTTAACGGTTGTAATATTAGATAATATTGAACTATCTACATTATCAATTATACCTGTCATTTTAGAAAATCTAAACACACCATCAAATGCTGATAAAGTATTTGTATTGTAATTTGTTATCGCACTTAAAATATCTGACTTTAAAGTGTCTGAAGTTTTAGCAGTTGAGTTTTTATTATACTTAGCATTAACAACTAATATTATTGAAGTTATAATTGGGTCAACTATTTCTGGTCTAACAGAAGCAACATTGTAATTTTTTAATTTTGTAACTATATCTAATTTTGTTGCGTTAGTTAATGGTACACCTGACTGACCTTTGACTGCAATCTTAACAACACCGTAAATAGGTGTTTCATCATCTTCACCACCCCAAGCACTTATAGAAGTTGCATTAGGATAAATTGATTTTACTAAAGTTTCATAATCAGTTGTAGTAACTGCTCTGTCTTGTGATGTATATTGTAAAGGTGCATTAAATCTAATTGATTCTTTTGTTTCAGGAATAGAACCACCTTGTGCTGCTGTTTTAGTTACAACAGTTACATCTGAAAATCCACCTACTGAACCTTTTGCTGTGAAATTTGCTGTGCCGTTTGCGTCTTCTAAATTTGAAACTATATATTCTAAAGTTATAATATTACCATCTGCTAATTTTTTACCTAATATATCATCTCCAAAATAAATTTCAAATTTACCTGTATCTGTTTCTGATAGAAAATATGCCTTTGATGTATTATCTAAACTTTTCAATCCTGTTGCTAATGTATAAACTTCAGTTGTTGTATCACTAATAGAAGTTTGTACAGTTACTTTTAAAGTTGTTGTATCAGCATTTACATTTGGAATTACAAATCTTTGGTCAACATCTGTACTATCAACTGTATATTTAAAATTTACTAAAGTGCCTTCATATAAAGTTATATTTGAAAATTTATAAACACCATCTTGTGGTGATATTGCAATATCTTCATTAGTTACAAAATTATATTCTATATTATCTATCTTTGCTGAAAATGTTGTTCCTTTGTCCATTGTAACTGAAGAACCAGTAGCGTTGTTTAAAGTTATGTCAACAACAGCAGTAGGTGATTTTGCTGATGAAGGAGTATATCCTAACATCTTTGCTAATGATACTACATTTTTTCTAATATCAGCAGAGTCAAGGTACATTTCATTTGCAACCATATTAGCATTGAAACCTAGGTAGTGTGTATTGTATGCTAAAGTGTCTAACAAGACAGCAAAACCTGAACCTTCAAAATTGTAATCTGAAAACTCTGGTTGATCTTGTAAGAATGATTTTAAATTTGATTTTATTGCGTCAAAATCTAAATCTGCTACTACGAATTTATTACTTGCCATATTATCTTAATCTTTCTAAAAATGTTTCTACTTCTACTGGTGAATTTGATCCAACAACGTAAAACATAATTTTTAATTCATAACTATTTCTATCAATATTAGGATTTGCTAATATTTGTTGTAAACTAATTCTTGGTTCAAAATTATTTAAAACTTCAGCAACCTTTCTTTGTAAATTAAGAGCAGTTAGAGGTGTCATTGGTTCAAACAACAACGATCTAACATCACTTCCTATTTCAGGATGAAAAGGTCTCTCATAATGATTTGTATTAATTAAATTTCTGACACTTCTCTTTACTGCCTCTACATCTGATAATTTATTAACATCATTTGTAATAGGATTACGACCAAAATCTAAATCTAAATCTTTATAGATTCTATTTGCTCTTTTAGAGTTGTTATTAGTGCTAGCATCATAGTTTGACATATCTCTTATATTTATACGCTAACCAGAGAAAACATTAGAAGAACCTTGAGCAACACTAGTACATCCTGATATACCATCACCTACACGACCACAACCTTTACCATTTACAAATACCGTTGTTGATCCAGTAGATATACCTGCAGAATGTGTAGGACAAGGTGGTATATTAGGTGGTCTCAAATGTGGTGTATTATTATCACCTTGACGAGATATACCAATACCATTTACACGTACATTTGACGATCCTTTTGCTCTTGTCATTCCTGAACAATGAGCAACATCAGCGTCTCCTATTCTAGTTACCGCTGGCACGACTTAACAACTCCTGTAATTTACTATTAAATGTTTCCATAAAGTTATGTTCCTCTTGTGTATGAGGTCCTTCGGGATAATCTGGTATAAATGATATTACCTGTTCAAAAGATTCAGGTATATCTGAATATTTAGTGAACTTGCAGATTTTTTTATCCTTTAAAACTACAAATTCACCTGTTAATATCATTATGCACTTTTTCTACTTGATTCTAATTTCGCTTTTGCGATTGCTCTTCGTTTTTCAACCATTATTGATTGTCTTATTTTTCTTCCCATAGGGATTTTTACTGAAGTTTGTATTTTATTACCTTTTTTAGTAATAAATTCAACTCCTATTCGTTCATCTTTAAAATCACCTTGAACAGACATAACTGCCTTCTTCAAACTCATTGATTCTTTCTCTTTTTCGTCACCTGCTTCATTCCAAAACTTAAATATTCTCATTTTTGCCATTTTTATGCTCCATTAAATAAATCTTCATTGTTTAAATCGTATTTTACAGTATCTTCCCAAGAATCATCATCTTTTTCGCAACGACAATTAGTACAACAAACAGTTTTTTCTTTTTCTCCGTAATCTTGTAAACATTTTTCGCCACAATGCGATTCGTGTCCGCAATTTTGACAATATTTTTGTGAATTTACCATATTACTATTTATAGTTAAAATTTACAACGTGTTTTGTGTTGCAAATTTTCAATTTGTCTTAATCCATCAAGTGATTCGCTCATTGATTCGTTGGAATTATCAAATTCTGGTCTATAATCGCAATTTTCTTTGATTTTTGTACAATTTACGAGAACAAAAAGAGAACATAACAAAAAAAGTGTAATTATTTTCATATTTTCGGGATTATTTTGTTGACTTTAGGGTCTTTTTCCTATATTATAGTATGTATATGATAACAAAAACACAAAAAACAAATAATTTGACAATTGTAAGAAATGTTGCTTATAGTCAAATTAAAAAAATGAAGAAAAACATCAAAGAAATCGTTGAAGTTGATAACGACCTTTTAGAGATAATTGATATTAATATGAAAAACGCAATTAATAAGATTATCCACGATTATAACTTCAAAAAAATAAACCAATAAAGAGAAAAAAACACTATGATAAAATATAAAACATATCCAGTTGACAATTCAAAAACTAAATTTGTACCTACTCGTATTAATAAATCAGTTGTACATAGAATAATGAAAAAAAATAGTAAAGACGCTATTTTTAGATCAGTTGAACTTTCAAATGCAAAAAAATTAGAAAGT
>Ga0209951_1000184_pt1 | contig 13071 bp, 20 predicted proteins | sample SalPon2_A_H2O_MG_2_FD_185725 | JGI IMG/M metagenome (GOLD analysis project Ga0209951, IMG submission 185725) | Salt pond water microbial communities from South San Francisco under conditions of wetland restoration - Salt Pond MetaG SF2_A_H2O_MG... ...
TGATGGTAAACACACCCCAGATGTGGGTCGTATGCGGGAGCGTGACCTCATCAGAACGCTTACACACTTTGGTATACAAACTAAGCAATGTGAGAAGAAACACAGTCGGGCAGATTTTTTCGTTGATGACAATTCTGTATCAGTCAAGCACTTCACATCAAAATACAACAAGGGTTTTAAAGTGACGTGGACTTCCGACAAGGATAAAGCCGATGAAGATATAACCAAATTCATACGTAACGGGTTAAACGATGATATGTTAATTGTCAAACTCGACGAGTCAAAAAACAAAGTAACCTTCTTCTTCATGCCTGTCAAGACGTTGAACATGCTTGTGAGAAGACATGCGGAGTATAGAAAATTCGACCCATTAAAACTATTTTTTCTTGATCCATTCAAAGTTTTCAAAAAGAAGGGTGCCACTAATGACCGAGGTGTAGAATTTACTTCACTTTTTCTTAGAGAGTTTTACCAAAATTGTGAGTGGTCAGAATCGTTTGAGGGAAATTTTATAGGCGATCCAAAAGATGCAGATGAACGACGCGATAAAATGTTAGCTGAGATGTGCGCTTAAAGTTTTACCACGACGGTGTAATATGAAATACAAAGTATTGTCTCTATTTTCTGGTCTCGCTGGTCTAGATTTGGGATTTTCTGAACGAGTCATCGTTCATAGAGATAGTGTTGATGAAGAATTCGTAGAATCAGAAGCTCCGACAAAGGATTTTGTACATTTGAAACAATTACCTTTTACGACTGTGTTTCAAAATGACATTTTGAAGAGTGCGAAAGAGATAGCTGAATGGAACGGGTGGGCTCATAACTACGTTTTAAAAGATATCAAGGAACTTTTGGATGGAAATTACGAGTTTCCCGAAGCAGATGTTGTTACAGGTGGATTTCCGTGTCAAGATTTTAGTCATTCGGGTAAACGTAAGGGACTAGAGACTTCTAGGGGTACACTGTATCAATCTTTCGTAGAAGTGGTAAAGAGAGTCAAACCGACCATTTTCATCGCAGAAAATGTAAACGGGTTACTGACGATGAAAGGTAAGCCAATAGAACAAATTATTTCTGATTTCTCGGATGTGGGATACCAAGTCAAATATCAACTCATTAAATGTGAAGAGTTTGGTATTCCACAAACGAGATGGCGAGTTATTATCATGGGTGTAAAGTCCGAAAAGTCAGCTAGTCTACCCGATGATTGGAACATCATAACTAAAAATCATCGTGCATGTAAGATTGGACCGTATTTCAAACACTTGGAAGAACCCGATGTGACAGAAGATTCTGCACAGAAAGTGTACTCTAAGGCAAAGAAACTCCAAAAGGGTCAGGGACAAAAGGAAGTTGGTTTGGATGAATTCGGGCCAACTATGCGTGCAGAACATCATGGTAACATAGAGTTCAGACGCATCACTGGTGGTAAGAATGGAGAAGACGAACTTCCGCAACGACGTTTGACCGTTCGGGAAGCTAGTTTGATTCAGACATTGCCACCTGATTGTATCTTAACAGATCCAAATAAGAAACCAACCATGAAAGCTTATAAGCCCATTGGAAACGCAGTTCCACCACTTTTAGGGTATCTCATCGCCGAAAAGGTGTCTGATATTTTCAATCATCTCAAGTCAGCATCAGCCGAACTGTGAGGTTCGCCGAGATGGTAGAGGTGGTGGATGTATTGTCATGTGTTTTAAATTGATATAAAGGTGTGTGTGATATTAACTTTAATGACCAAGTTTCCTCTTGGAGCTTTACTTAACGGTGAGTATTGTCTACCTTGTAATGCAGAAAAGGGTTTAGATTACGTGTGCCCAGGATGTGGAGAACCCGTTATCGTAAGGAAAGGTGATGTCAAAATTCATCATTTTGCACATAAACCCGGTGAACGAGATTGTAAGTTCTATGATCACCCTGGTGAAGGTGAAACTCATAAAATGGTTAAACACATGGTAGCTGACTCATTGAGAAAACGAAAAATTGAGAATGTTAAACGTTTATATCCCAATTTACCTTTACATATTAAACGTAAACTTGATTGTGAAAAAAAAATTGAATATGAAGAAGGTGACGAAATTATCACCGAGTATCGTGTAAATGAAAAGTGTACTGTTGATGTAGCCGTTATAAACAATGGAAGACTCAAATACATCTTTGAAATTTGCGATACTCATAAAACTACTCGCGAAACACCGGAACCATGGTTTGAAATCAGTACTAAAGATTTTTTATCGAAACCAGAAAGTAATACCGTTTCTTGTATTAGAACAAACTTTATTGATATACTAGAATGGGTTACATGTAATATAGATCGTTACGACCTGTTATTAAAGTATATTCGAACACACCCCGATTATTCGGAATGTATTCCTCACACAGGACCAATTATTAGTGTAGGAGACCATAAAGGTAATCTTCACGTCACGGTAATCAAGGAGAAGTTTAGCAAGTCACATATTAAATATAAGAATATGTTAAAAATTATGCTTTACGGACTTTGGGGTGCATTTTCCGAATATGACGTGTATATTCTAGATTACCAAACGGAAGAAGAACTTGCACATTGTAATAATTGTCCAGAATATGTCGAAGATCACGAACATAGTATGAAGTTATGTGAAATATGGAATAATGAAGTTGAAGAAATGCATAGATATTTTGAAGAACTTGACTACCAAGGACCACCCGACGAGACATTTGATATTCAGGATATGTTTCAAGGATTTCAATTTATCACTACCTCAAATTAGCATCAGCCGTGTAATACGTCTTCCCTTTCATAACAATACTATGCGAGTTGGGCAGTCTGCATGAAGTAGTCGCCCCAAGAGATTCTTTCCATTTACTTCCTAAATCACCTAGAGACTTTAAGTATTTACTTCTTAGATTTCAAATATCCGTAGTAGGCGTTCACGAGATTACTTTTACCACCAGCGGCTTTACGAAGTCCCGCGACAGTTGCGATTTTTTTCTTCTCGTTAATCCTTTTGTTCATTTGGTTTACCTTGTTGTTGAGCGTCTTCTTAATCTGGTAGGCGTTACTGGAAAATGGTACAGCGACGTTAGTCATTTCCTTTCTCATTTTAAGTAAATCGTTTTTAGGTAACTTTTCGAGAAACCTTCTCAACTTTGGATCCGACATTTCCTTTACATCCTTCTTGGTCACCTTGACGCTCGATATCCTGGCGATGTTAGCGATGGATTCTTTTTGAATATTATTGAAATTGCCTCCATTCATCTCACCTCGAGACCAAACCTTATTCGCGTATTTATTGTCAAGAAGACCACGTCTCATTATATTTTTTACCAATTCTTCCTTGGTGTTGTTCATTTGCAATATATAGATATTATTTTCGAAGATCAGAATCAGCCGTATAATACGTCTTCCCCTTCGTGACGAAGCTGTGTACTCTCGCATACCCCCACGCTTGTGGAGAAGCTCCTGGACGATGCCCAGTTCTCCACGCAGCGAGTCCCCTATTGTAGACCGTCTTGAGGGTCTTCAAAGGCACGCCAGTAGCCTTAGCAATTTCAGGGAGAGATTTGACCCCTGGGTACATCTTTCTAAACTTTTGCGTGTAGGAAGAAGTCTTTGTTTTCTGTCCCTTGTCCGTCTTGAAGTCTTTGTAGTCTCGTTTGAGCATCTTCTTGTAGCGAGTCTCCACATCTTTGAGGGTGGTGAGCCCCCTGAAGTATTTGAGGGGTGCGTAAATCTTACCTTCAGATTTACGCAGTTCCCCAACCTTCTTGGTAATCTGAGCATCGCTCAGAGGCATCTTACCTTTTGCCGAGATATTTTACAGCCGTCTTTATGTCTGGAAACAAACGATTTCCCAATTTCACACGACCTGTGTTTGGGTTGTAGTACCCTTTGTAACCATTAAAGACGGCCCTGTGTGAATCACCCATATAAAAAATAAGAGATATTTTAATACAGGATAGGATGGGTCTCTCAATTATCATGGGAAATATGTTTTCGGGTAAAACATCTGAACTTATTCGGAGGTTGAAGCGTCTGAAAGTTATCGACAAACAAATTCTCGTCGTGAATTCCGCAAAAGATACACGATCTCCAGAAGAAGTTTTGAAAACACATGATAATGTAAAGTTTAATTGTTTCAAGGTGTACGATCTTTATGATCTCATGGATAAGAGTGCGTTCGAAGATGCTGAAATTATCGCCATCGATGAGGCGCAATTTTTTCCAAACCTCAAAAAGTTTGTAGAATCTTGTCTAGACATGGGAAAGGATGTCATCTTGGCGGGTCTAGATGGTGATGCGTTTCAAAGAAAATGGGGAGAACTCTTAGACTGTATTCCAATGGCCACGGAAGTTACAAAGCTATCGGCTCTGTGTATGCGTTGTGGTAACGGGAACATGGGTCCATTCACCAAGCGTACCGTGGAAAACACAGAACTTGAACTCATCGGTGGGAGTGATATGTACGAGGCGGTGTGTCAGAAACACCTGTGAACATCTAAAATCAAAACAACTCTACGCCCCGTACCAGTTTTCATAACTTCGTGGTATCTCGCATGATCAAATAGAAAGTCTTCCCCTTCACGATGTTCGTGTGATCCTCTCTCAGTATATAAGGTACAATCTCCCCCACCTTCTATAGTGATATGATATCTGAGCAATAAATTTGTTTCGGCACGATGTGGTGGAATGACCATTGGCTCATCCATCACAGCAAATAACGCAGTCTCTTCGTGAATAGATGGTATTTGACCAATTAAACTCTTAAGGAGTGGGAAATCCTCAGCCTTGTAAAAATAATACGCATCATTTTTATCAAACCATGGATCGGCTTCGTGGAAGAGGTGTTTCTTGGCCGTCTTTGAAACTTCGTTGAATTCCCGACGAATCTTTTCAAAGTGTGCTTTTATCAGCCAGAGACCTGGGTGGTCATTCACTCGGTACTGTGATGACCAGTTGATAAGGTCAATCAGTGTGTTCCTCATACCAATCAGGGGACGTTTCGGGTTTGCAAAATACAGGCGATCCAAGGGTGCCTTCAGATAGTCGTGAAGTACCAAGACCATCGGTACCAACAGAAACGACCACATTATTTTCTTGGTAGATAATAAAAATGCCAGGTTACGGCAAGCGAATGGAAAAGTACGCCCCCGAGCCCACCGAAGAGGTCAAGACTATCGAGAAGCGTTTCGTCATGCCCAAGGTGACCGTCGTTCAGATTGTTCTCACCGCCATCCTCATCGCCTACGCCTTCATGGCTCGTAAGATGAATGGTGTCGTTACGGTTACCATTGCCCTCGCCATCACTCTCCTTCACATGTATGATCATCTCTACCGTGTGCAGCGTGGTGAGGAGCACTTCTTCCTCTTCCCCAAGAAGGAGAAGTACGGTTGCATGGCGTGCAAAAATTAAATACTCGTAAAATATAAGTATGCGCGTCAAGATTGTGAAGAGCCCTGATCGTAAAAAGAAATTCAGGGCAATTTTAGAAGACGGCAGGACTGTTGACTTTGGTGCAAGTGGATATTCAGACTACACCAAACACAAGAATCCTTCACGTATGCGTTCGTATGTACTCAGACACGGTGGTCGAGTACCAAAGCGCACAATAGCTGAGAGAGACCCAGAGCGAATCCATAAAATGATGCTCGATGTGACATCAAGTGATAAAGAGGATTGGAAGAAGAGTGGTATCGACGGGGCTGGGTTTTGGTCCCGTTGGTACCTCTGGGGTCATCCAACCTTTGAAGGTGCAAAGAAAATTATATCTAAAAAGTTCGGTTTAAGTTTCGTTTAAGATTCTCTAGTTTTTCGAAGAAACGGATCATAGTTCCAAGGCGTTCGTAAAGTTCCTCACCGAGATAGTGCTCTACGAATTCCTCAACAGTCCAGAAGAAGATTAGATCTCGATCGTATTCTCGCACGGCTTTGGCGTAGTGTTTCAACACGGAGTACGCTTCATCGATATTATCACCGTCCCACTCTACGAGAATCTTCTTTACATCGTCGAGTTGAAGTTCCTCAGCAGTTTCATACATGACACATTCTTTCGATATGTTCATGAGTTTACTCGCCGTATCTTCACCGATATAGGACTTGACGATATCATCCGCTGAACGACGCCCCATGGGTGTCCACACTTCTTTATTGTCTTCGATATTCATTTCATCGAGTGCTCGTGTAAAGTCCTTCATAATAGAGACAGCTTTTCTAACATTCGTATCATTCGTAACCCAATTATCAGACAATTTCTTCAATTCGTTGAGTCTAGACTTTTTCACAAAGTAAGGACCAGTCTTTGGGAAAAAGCTGAGGATATAAGATAACATCCGATTTATTTAGATAATCCTCTCTTTTTTAAGTTGGCTTTCAGCTCGGCTATGAGTTTAGCACGTTTATTGTTAAGTATGGGCTTTTTGGGAGGTGGAGGTGGGGGAATTGGGGCACGACCACTCGCCTGTTGAGATTGAGTGGGGGCAACGATCGTTTGACATATGCGAATAACTTTCTGTGCATTCTTCACACTATTCTCAAAGTTCATGGTAATCTTGGAACGAAGTTCTTTGGCAGAAAGCTTGATGCGTTTACCACCGACATTCTTTGTCACACGAAGACCCATTTTTTTTGCCTTATCTTTTAATTCCTTGTATTGCATATACTAATAGCTAAGAAAATCCTCAAACGTCACTAAATCTCTGTCTTCGATGAGAAGTGCAAACTCCAAATCTGCATCACTCAGGTCTTGAATAGGAATTTGAGATTCCATGAAAACTCGTTGTAGATATATGTCTCGGTCATCGAGGTACGTGAGAACGGCTGTAATGTCACCATTAGACATGGTATCGAGTGCTTGACAAAACTTGTGCTCCGAGAACTCTCCAAATTTGAGAAACTTACCTCGAATGAAATATTCTTCGGGTTCTTGGGGATCTTGATTGATATCATTGGCGAGAAATGAACATGTCATGAGAACGTGGATACCTCCACATATCTTTTTTATGAATTCTTTCTTAGCGGGAGTGATATTCATTTTGTACTTGAATTTTAGTCATTTCATTATCCACTTAGATCTCAAAATGATATTAAATGATAAAATGTTATGATGTCTTCGTCGTTTATCATCTTAACAAAAATTCGATCATCTTTCGTGAACAATAGTGGATTTGGAGATGCTAGCGTGAATGCACGGTCTAATGTTATACCGATACTATCGAAATATACCAACAGTTTTATTAAATTTTCCGAGTCCAACACATCTACAGCCATCCTAAACTTTCCAACCGAAAATTCGTATGTATCATCTTGGCTGCGATTGAACAATTGTTTTTTTATAAATTTTTCCATTTCATTGTGGGGTTCCGTACCTATCCGTTTTACGCACCCCATGTATTCCATTAAATCACCAACACCATGAGCAACCTTTTTTATAAATGTGCGCTTTTCTGGTGTCATACTTATTACATATACTATTATATGACAGAATTGGAAAAATTCGTACACGAAGTTTTACTCCCACGAATCGTACAACTTGAGATTGAAGTCGCAACACTACGAAAACACACATGGCCTTATGTACAAGCACAGAAAGAACACAATCAACTTGACGACATCGAGGCTAAGAGGGACTTTGTCAAAAGTCTCGATGATGACACTATAAAAGAGTTGCTTAACATGAAGGCAAAATTTTCAGAAACTTCTGGACTTCAGAAGAGTGAATACAATTCTTTAAAAAATCATTTTTGTTAAAAGAAATCATCCGTGCGATACATCGTCACATTGAAAGAACCAGTCTTACCAGTGACCGTTACAGATTCATTTCCATAAAGTTCCTGACATCCGATATCATCCACGCAGTCACGTCCATCATGGGTCACTGGAATAGGGTAAAGGTTCTCGCCACCAGTCGTGGTGTAATAATGATAACGGTCACGGCGACCACGAACTTCCTTACCATATAGAGGGAGTGTTTCTCCATCCTCACCCACGAGAATGCCCATCTGTTGCATACGTCCAGGTTTATACTGTTTGATGGGTGGGCCCCTAAACTCGGGTTCACGCCTGATCTCCTGTGTACGAACGGGACGAGGCGGTGGAATCACGACAGGAACCTCAACTGGGACCTCGACGACTTGGGGATTGTACCACATGTAACCAATCACTACCACGAGTACGACAAGAGCCACCCATAGGAGCTGGGTCTTTGTCTTGTTCTTCATTTACTATAGTTAAGGAAAATCTTTCACTTAAAGATATGAAGGTCTTGGCAATCGATATCGGCTATCACAATATGGGTCTCGTTCTTGCGGAGTCTACTGCGGGTCCGAAAATCGAAGTCGAATACGTGAAGAAGGTAAGTCTTGAAGACTACAAATACATCAAATCGAATGACTTTGTAGATCTTGTTCCTTTATTTGTGGAGGACCACCAAGATATATTCGATGCAGCTGAGAAGATACTTATAGAACGACAACCACCTGGAGGTTTTACAAATATTGAAATACTTTTACATTACATGTTCAAAGATAAGGTTTCTTTAATTTCACCTGTGAGCATGCATACACATTTCGGTATGAGACATCTTGACTACGACCAGAGAAAGGAGCGAACTGTTTCGATAGCTGAGAAGTATATAGACGATGACATTCCATATGAAAGAAAACATGACATTGCGGATGCGTTATGTATGATCGTATATGACAATTTTAAGTCATGTGTTCACTTTTTCGACAAGTTCAAATATTTTGCCAAGGTATAATAAATGCCAACTGCCAAGCAGGTTCAGAACGCCAAGAAAAAATTAAAGATGACTCCCAAGCCAACTGGAAACAAGCCCAAACTCCCTAACCGTCTCACTTACATCGTCATTGCTGCGGATCCCAAAGTCAGTCGAGATCGTGCATTCCTGAAGACTGTTCGTGAGTACATGAAGAACACTCCTTCCTCAAAATCGTCAAAGCGTTAGCCGTGCTTTCAAACATGTCGAAAATTTCACTCGTATTTTTTCGTTTAAGGGCTGTACGAAGTTTCTCCAAGTTAAAATCGAACGACTCACACTCCTTTTTAGCTTGTTCCTCATATTTTCTTTTTTGTTCTTCAATCTTTGAAATTTTTACATCAATTTCTTTGATTGTATTTTCAACCGATGCATCCAAATTCTCAATTTGTTCACGATAATAGTCACCTTGTTTTCTGAGAATTTCACTTTTCAATTCAGATGTAGTGCGTTCAATTTGAGCATTGTTTCGATCAAGTTTTTCCTCGAGATATTCCAAGTTGTATAGGTAATTTTGTTTGTACACCTCCTTGATGTTGTTAAGTCTGGAAATTTCACTGAGAAGTTTGACGTCCATTGTATTTTAGTTTAGCTTTTTAGCTTTAAACACATTACTTAGGTCTTTTACAAAAGAATCAAAGTGACCAAGGCGATATTGCACGAATGCCCATAACATAAAGAAAAGGGACTTTGTCAGGCGATTAATATCATTCTCTTCCATCTTGTAAATAGGACCGACGACACGACCCATGAAAGTCTCATCTTTTTCCTTTCCAGTGACGTACATCTCGGCTTGTGTGAGTGCACACGTATCGTCATTCACAGACCAGTGGTAAAATATGAATGGAATGACCATCGAATAAAATTCGAGCTGTCTGCGATCGTTCACAAATGGTATTATGAGAATCCACAAGAGAAAAATGAAATGAATGAGAAATATTATATTCATTTATTATAAGATGAGTGAAGAAATTATTATGGAAGATTTATGGAATGAGTATCACGAGAATGTCTTGCGCCAGTGGGGTGAAGCATCTGCGTGTTACCGATACATGCACCATAGAGGTTTTTTACTCTACAAACGACTGAGTCTGCGTTTTAATTTACCTGTCATTGTGTTATCCACTGTGACGGGAACGGCTAACTTTGCACAGACTTCATTCCCTGCTGGTATGCGAAGCACTGTACCATCGATTATTGGTGGTATGAATTTAATTGCGGGTTTGATCGCCACGATCATGCAGTTCCTAAAGATCAACGAACTCCGTGAAAATCATAGAACAGCTGCGTTAGCTCATGGTGCGTTATCCAGGAATATTCGCCTCCAGTTGTCTCTCCCCAGAGAAGAACGTAAGAAAGAAGGTCTTAAATTTGTCGAAGAGTGTAAGGCTGAATATGATAGACTCATCGAACAATCTCCGCCTATACCCAAAAACATTCTCATGAGTTTTGAGAAGGAGTTTCCCATTGATGGTGTATTCACAAAACCTGAGATATTGACGGTACGTCCCATTCCACCACTCAAATCACCAAAAACGATCGAACCCATACGAGCGATGACAAAAGACACTCCATTTGAACGAGTAGGACAGTATCTCTCTAAAGAGGAGGAGTACGAGGAAGTGGAGGAAGAGGAGGAGGAAGTGGAAGAAGAGACAGACGTCGAGCAAGGTACACCAAAAGAATAAACATTATCAAATTGGTCAAAACACTACATGCAATGTATGGTACAATTTTCCTTTTTAAAGGTTCTACGATACGTTTATGAAGTGCGTCATTTCCGAGCACCAAATCTATGGCCTGAGTAGTAAGATCATCGATGGATTCCTTCATTAAAATAGTCGAGCAAAAAAAAGATCCCGTCGTGACAACAATTCACACGAAACAAATTGATCTTATTCGTAGGTACATCCGTGAAAGAAAGAATGTGTTTATATGTGGAGCACCAGGTGTTGGAAAAACCTACATTCTCAAAGAGGTACTCAGAGGTCTAAACCACGTCGAGTTACAAGCCGATCACCTAAAAAGTAAATCACCATTTCTACAGTTTATTCGACCTTCGACAAAACACGTGTTTATTGAAGACTATGATCCCGTATTCAAACCGATAATTGAAAAGATTTCAGATGGTGATAGGATTTCTCGTGGATGTTTGTTGGTGACTACGACAAACATGTGTATGTATCCAAATTTCGAGACTGTTTTCGTTCCGAAGCATAAACCAGAAACTCTCATGAAACTCACTGAAGAAAGGGGGTCTAAGGTGGAACACGCAGCCATTCGTGCCAATGGAAACATACGAAATTTTTTTACATACTTGGAAGGCTATGATGAAATGGATGACTTTCAGACACCCAAAGAATTTATCGCAGAGGTACTTTCAGAAACTGGACCAATCCAAATTTATGACAGTATTTCTGAACATGGTCACATATGGGATATTTTCCAAGAAAATTACCTAGATTCGGAAGGTGTAAACATCATCGAAGCTTCGAGATCCTTTTCTGACGCAGATTCTTATGATACTAAAATGTATTCACATGGTGAATGGAATCTCATGCCATATTTTGTATTACACGCTCTCACAATACCAAAAGCGTCACTTGGTTGTCCACTCATGAAAGATAAAATCAGACCTGGGAGTTGTTGGACCAAGTTTGGAAACTACAAGATGCGGAAACAGAAATTTGATGAAATTAAGAAGAAATCGAGGATGGGGTTGGGTATAGAGGAACTGTGTCTATTAAAGAAGTATGCAGAAAATGGTGAGTTTAAACCCCTGATGGAATATTCTATAAGTCCACAAGATTTCGATGTCATTAATCATCTCGCCGTTGGAAATGGCTTAAAATCGAGAGACGTCACAAGAGTAAAGAAAGCACTGAAAAATGCCTACGGATGATGAAAAAGAAACCGAGGAGAACGAGTGTGTGAAGATTGTCGGAAATGAGATTCTCTTCTACGGTGACATCGACCGTGAGAATGCTCTCGAGTTTGTCGAGAAGTTTAAGAAGTTGGAGATTGATCTTCTCAAAAAGATGGCCGAACTTGTCGGATACGAACCTCAAATTAGGGTACATATCATGAGTGATGGTGGTGATATCTTCGCAGGTCTCAACATGATGAACGTTCTAGAACGCTCGAGGGTCAAGGTTATCACAATCGCACAGGGTTCGTGCTGTAGTGCGGCTACATTCGTATTCTTGGGTGGATCGGAGCGTCGCATGGGTCGTAATGCCTACCTTCTGATTCACCAAATTTCTACCGAATTCTGGGGAAATTTCCAAGAACTCAAGACGGAAATGAAATCTACTGAAAAGTTTATGAATATGCTCAAGAAAATGTACCTCTCGAAAACCAAAATTCCCGAGAAGAAATTTAAACGTCTCATGAAAAAGGATATCTATTTGACACCTGAAAAATGTATCAAGTATGATATCGCTCACGTCGTTGATTAATCGTGACTGCACGGTTGTACAAACCGAGAATACATATAACTATAAAAATGATACACAATGTATTCAAATTCATCGGTACTGATGTAACAGCTGGAGGCCTAAGTCGCTCCATTCTACCATAATTCACAACTGGCAAGTTGGACATCTATTTAAAGTTGAGAATTTAAATATACGTAGAATGGAACGCCTTATAAAAAAAGATAAACATGGAAATGAACGATTTACTGACATTAGAGTCGAAGACTTGAAAGATGGAACTGCTGATATCGTAAAGTCTACGGGTGTCGTCGGAACAGAAAAGGTTTCAGTTTCTCGATTGAATGTAAAGACGGGATATGAAAAGGCTCTTATGAGAGCCCAAACGATGTGGAACAATGAGAAGACCAAATGTACTCAAATTCTCCCCATGTTGGCAAACAAGTGGGAAGACCGTGAAAAATACATCACAGAACCTTTTTATGTTCAACCGAAATTGGATGGTATTCGACTACTCGTCTCGAACAAAGGATGTATTTCCCGAACTGGAAAGCCCGTTGAAGGTGTCGATCATTTGGGACGAGGTCTCAGAGATGGTGAGTATCTTGATGGTGAGTGTTACGCATCCGACAAGACATTCGAAGAAATTACGAGTATTTTCAAAATGAATCCAAAAGATTTGGAGTTTCATATATTTGATTATTTTGATACGGAAAGACCCGACCTCACTTTCGAAGAACGGAAAGAATACGTCACAGTGGATACCTTTCTCGTGAAGAAAAAGTCTGATGTTCAGGGGTATCACGACATGTTTGTGAATCAGGGACATGAAGGTATTATGATTCGAGACGCTTCGAGTACATATGAAATTGGAAAA
>Ga0209951_1000185_pt1 | contig 13023 bp, 18 predicted proteins | sample SalPon2_A_H2O_MG_2_FD_185725 | JGI IMG/M metagenome (GOLD analysis project Ga0209951, IMG submission 185725) | Salt pond water microbial communities from South San Francisco under conditions of wetland restoration - Salt Pond MetaG SF2_A_H2O_MG... ...
AACTTGTTCAGCGGCCATTTCTCTTTCACCTTGTACTACTTTAATTGATACAGCAGGTTGATTGTCATCTGCTGTTGAGAACACTTGACTTTTCTTAGTTGGTATTGTTGTGTTCTTGTCAATTAGTTTGGTAGCAACACCTCCAAGTGTTTCAATACCTAGTGACAGTGGTGTTACATCTAAAAGCAACACATCTTTGACATCACCTTGTAACACACCACCTTGAATTGCGGCTCCTAATGCCACAACTTCATCTGGATTAACACCTTTGTTTGGTTCTTTACCAAAGAAGTTCTTAACTGTGTCAATTACTTTAGGCATTCTGGTCATACCACCTACAAGTACCACATCAGTAATCTCAGATTTGCTAATACCAGCATCTTTGATTGCTTGTTCACAAGGTTTAATTGTTTTGTCAACCAAACTATCTACTAATGCTTCAAGTTTTGCTCTTGAGATTTTAACATTCAAGTGTTTTGGTCCTGTTTTGTCTGCTGTGATAAAAGGCAAATTGATTTCTGTTTCAGTTGTGCTTGATAATTCAATTTTGGCTTTTTCTGCCGCTTCTCTCACACGTTGTACCGCTAATTTGTCTTGTCTTAAATCAACACCTTGTTCTTTTTGAAAGTCACTGATCACAAACTCTGTGATTGTTGCATCAAAATCTTCACCACCTAGCGATGTATCACCATTAGTTGACTTAACTTCAAATACACCATCACCTAATTCTAAGATAGAAACGTCAAATGTACCACCACCTAAGTCGTACACTGCAACCATACCTGATTTTTTCTTATCAAGTCCATAAGCAAGAGCCGCCGCTGTGGGTTCATTGATAATTCTTTCCACTTGAAGTCCAGCAATTTTTCCTGCGTCTTTGGTTGCCTTACGTTGAGCATCATTGAAGTAAGCAGGAACTGTGATCACTGCTTTGGTTACTTCTTTGCCCAAATACTTTTCAGCAGTCTCTTTCATTTTTGATAAAACTTTTGCTGATATTTGAGAAGGTGAATATTTTTCACCATTGGCTTTTATCCAAGCATCGCCATTATCTGATCTTACTATTTCGTATGGTAATGTTTGAACATCTTTTTGTACAGAATCTCCATCAAAAGTTCTACCAATTAGTCTCTTTGATGCAAAAATTGTGTTTTTGGGATTTGTTACTGCTTGTCTTTTAGCAGGAATACCTACTAGTGTTTCACTTTCTGTGAATGCAACAACACTTGGTGTTGTTCTTGCACCTTCTGAGTTTTCTAAAACTTTTGGACTGGTGCCTTCCATGACTGATACACATGAATTTGTTGTACCCAAGTCAATACCTATTATTTTACTCATATATTTCCTCCTTATTATAAGCAAGGTTATTCTATACAGCCTATATTAGCACTGCATAACCTTTGTTATTTATATGTAATATAATAATGATCTGTAAAATTACGACCTATTTTGGATAAACTAATTGGATTTTTTTACCAATTTCTGTTTGAGTAGGTAAATTTCCATATTCTTTGACAAAAACTTCCAATACTTGTTTGTAAAATATAGTACTATCGTGATCTACTTTACGATTAATACTAGACAAAGACAAATTGTCAGCATTTTGTAATACTTGCAGAGCTATACTAGACTCAATTTGCAACTGTCTTAGATTTAATTGTTCTATCATAGTTTTGTTACCTTTTTAGTATTTGATGCAGGAACAAAAGTTCCTTGCTTTAGTTGTTGTTTTTTACTACAGGTTGTTGTGCATTTATATATTCTATCTTTATAATCTAATCCGTGTTTATTGCTACTCCAACTGTCCACTAGATCTTCTGTAAAAAATCTATGTTTTAATATTTCATCTGACGTTTTAGTATATAAATCATTCCAACCATCTTCATAGATAGCAAATCTGTTTTCCCAATTTACATCTCCTTCAGCACCTTCATGTAGTCCCATTCTTCTATAATTATCAAGATAACAACATGGCCATAACCTTCCATCATGTCCTACATGATATTGTTTTAAGTCATGTGCCCAGCCACAATGTATTTCATATTCAGCAGGGTTTTGAAAATTATGTTTATTTTCAATTTTTTCTTTTTGTTTATAACTAAAACTATTTTCATTTAGTTCAGTTCTTCTGTTCCAACGTTCTTTAAAATTACGAAAACCCATTTGCTTTGCTAACTGTCGAGCTTCATCTACTTGATGTTGATTCCATGGAAAAATTAAATACTGCCATCCTGCTTTGCCGCCAGCATTAATAAAAGATTTAGCATTGTCCATAATTTTTGTCCATTGTACTCTTTTTCTATAATAATGATTAGTGTTTTCCAATCCATCTATACTAAACCATATTTTATAATTATTGTGCTTTTTTAAAATTAAAGCCAGCTCTTTGAAATAGCCAGGACTTCTTAGTCCGCCGTTAGTATGTAAACAAAAATAAACATGAGGATATGTTGTAACTAGCCATTCAATGTATTCATTTAACTGTGGATGTGCAAAAGGATCATCTACTGTACCAATAAAATAAACATCTTTAACTGATTTCATAAACTGCGGAGTAAGTGCATTTTTCAATGCATCTAATTTTAAATAAATTTGATCTTTTTTTTCAAAAGCAGACTTAACTGGTACATGTTCAATAGTAACAGGTGTGTTTAAAGTTTTTAATTTATCATAGTCAATTACAGTACGAGAACAACCAAGGCATAATGCTTGGCAAACATTACTCAATTCAAATTGTATACTAATTGGATTTTTAAGATAGTGCATTTTCAATTTCCGGTATATAATTTTTTATATCAATACTTCTTGCAGTATCTATATACGTTGTATAACTAATTAATTTCTTTGTTATCAAACTGTCTTGTCCTTTTTCTGCATACTGTTTATATGTTTCCACAATATCATTATCTAATTCAGAAAGTTTTGCTTTTAAATCTAAAACATTCTGATAACCTTTGTCTAACATCTGCTGTGGTAAACCTTGTATCAATAAACTTTCTGGTTGTGTTATAAAATAAACAAAAGGTTTCTTTTCAAAATTGTCAAACTCCGTTGTCAATTGATAAAAATCATTTGGCCATGAAACATAATTTAGACTCATTATTGTCATACAAAAAGAAGCATTTATATTTTTGTAATTAGCAACAAGTTCGTTTATTTTTTTTAAATTATTATAAACTGTTGCCCAATTGGCTGGATACCTTATGTATTCGTTATTACTGCCATATCCTTCAATACTGCAATCAATGTCAACTCTTTTTAAAGTAGAAAATATATCTATGTATTTTGTTATGTCAATTGTATTATTAATGTTTAAACTTAATCTTAACTCATTGTTACCTTTTATAGATTCAAGCACTAATGGAAACTCTGGCATTACTGTTGTTTCGCCGCCATTAATTTTCAAAGAATATAGATCAGGATATAACTGTTCTAGTTGCTTTCTATAACTCTCATACCACCCTCCTACTAACACAGGACCTTTGTATGCATTTTGTAATTTACTTTCATTAGCATATTGACTACTTCTATTGTTGTTGCACATTACACATCTGCTATTACAGTAATTGCTTGGTTTAATATCAATGTCTACTATTTCTGATAAACTGACTTCTGTTTGTTTACTGTCAGAAAATACTAACGGCAAATGTTTTTCATACTTTTCAATTTCTGCTAGACGCTTACTCTTTATACCTTGTTTTTCTTTACTGTAACAAATTTTTTCACAATACAAATTACTTTGATTACTCAACATTGCACTACGCATTGTTTGAAATTCTTTTGTGTTGTACAACGACTGTAAATCTTTTTCTAAGTCAACTGTTTGAAATTGAGATATCTCACAACACGGCGATAGTCCACCATCTGTGTTTATACAAAGATGTTTCCAGAGTAAAGGACATATCTTATGATTTTTATGATTCATTAGTTCTTTCAGTTATAAAACTGATTCTAAGTCCTGCTTTAGTTATAAAACTTTTTTCTCCAAGTGTACTACTGTGTACTTGACATGTATCAAAAACATATAAAGAACCCGGTAGCCAAGGAAAACTATTTTCAATAGTCAATCCATGATATCTATCTATTTTGCTTGGTGCATGTTGTAATCCTGACTTTTCAAAAACTTCTTGACTCATTTTTTCATTAGTATCAATAGTATGATAACCTTTGTCAAATGTGTATACATGATCTATCTTGCTGTAGTCAGTAAAACTTCTATAATGTGTTGTACTATAATGTGGTCCCCAATCAAATGTACATCCACTATCAATCACACGTTGGTTATAAAAAACTATGCGACCATCATGTGTGTCTGGTAGCATGTACAACGGTATCAATATACTTTTATACGTTACTTCATTATCTTCATATGTATTATCAGGTTCTGGCATGTCTGTGTGTACTCCATACTGATGAGGCGTATGAAAGAAATTTCCACTACATGTTTTTATTAATGATGTATCTAAAAAATTTTCAATTTTGTGTTTGATATGCTTTTCAAAAAGTTGATTAAAATTTCCACCTAAAAATAAATTACCAGTAGGACTAGTTCTCCACCATTTGGTTCCTTTAAACATAAAATCAACTAATTCTTTAATTTCATCTTTATCAAAAATGTCAGGATAATGTTTTGATGTTGACAGGTATTGTTCAACCTGTTTACGAAACTTGCTGTCAAAATTCATTGATTCACCTTTACTTGCACTAATACTTATGGCGGAGCATACGGGATTCGAACCCGTGGTCTTCGCCGTGACAGGGCGACGTGTTAACCGCTACACTAATGCTCCGTGTATATAGACTATATTATAATAAAATTAATATATTGTCAACTAATGTATTTAATGGAGGGCCTGGAAGGAATTGAACCCTCAACCTAGTGGTTCGTAGCCACTCGCTCTAATCCACTGAGCTACAGGCCCTTGTGGTGGGCAGTAAAGGACTCGAACCTTTGACCCCCTCGGTGTAAACGAGATGCTCTACCAACTGAGCTAACCGCCCTTATGGAATGTTTGATCTTCTTCTGTTAAATCTTTGTCTTGCAATAAAAAACCAAAATGAGTCATTAATTCCTCAGCAAGATTTGGATAACGATCTACAAGACCGTTGCAAAACAAATCTTTTTCATCATTGGTCATTCTAGCCAATGAATCAATTTTTTCAACTACTGTGTTTTTTGAAATCATAGTTGTTCCTTAAAAAGGACTATAGTTTTTATATCTAATGCCGTACTCATGAGCTAACTCACGCATTCTTTTATCATTTCTACGTTTGCCCATTTGCTTTTCTATTTTTTTCTTTTCGCTTGGCTTTTGATAGTATCTTCTATCTTTAACTTCTTGCAGAATACCATCATTAAGAAGTTTCTTTTTAAGTTTCCTATATGCTTTCATAGGATCTTCACCTTCACGTACAATAACATGAAATCCTTGTGTTTTAGGATAGTACTCTTTCTTTTTTTCAAAAGATCCACCTGGTGTATATTTTTTTCTATGTGTTTTTTTCATTTAATCCTCATTTTCTATAGTATAGCAGATTTTTTTAAAATTGCAAGAACTTTATTTCCTTGCCATTTAGGTGGCAAATCATACTCAAAATTCTCCAAAAAACCAACAAAATCTTGGTACTTGCCATTACAAAAATCTTTCATTCCTATTTCTCTGCCTTTCATTTGCATGATTAACTTTACTTTGTGTCCTTGTGCTAAAAACTCTTGTATTTTTTTGGCTTTGACTTTGATATCCCCAACTCCAATTGCAGGACGAAATTGTATTTCTTTTAGTTCAGTAACAACTTGTTTTTTAGTTTGTTCCTTTTTTCTTTTCTTTTCTTGATATAAGAACTTACCAAAATCCATAATCTTACAAACAGGTGGATTGGAATTTGGTGCTATACAAATTAGATCTTGATTTAGTTCTTGTGCTTTTTTTAATGCTTCAGATGTTCTTATTATAATACTGCCGTTATCACCAACTAACCTAATTTCATTTGAAGTAATCTTTTCGTTAACTAAAGATTTCTTTTTAGCAATATCTTGTGAGCTTAATCTTGGTTTCATTAACTTTTAGTTAGATTGTTTCTTAGTTTCTTCATAGATTAATAGTGGTTTCTTATTTTCAAATATATCGTTATTAATAACAACTCTTGCTACACTGTCTTTTTTGTAAGTAGGTAATTCGTACTGTACATCTAACAATAGATCTTCAACAACTGATTTAAGTGCTCTAGCACCTAACTTTTTTTCATGTGCTGTTTTTACTATTGTGTCTATCACATCATTGGTTATTTCAAGATCAATTGATTCTATTTTAAACAATGTTTGCAACTGCTTTAGCAAAGAGTTATCTGGTTTAATCAAAATGTCTTTCATTTGTTCTTCTGACAATTCATGACAAGAAACAATAACAGGTAAACGTCCAATTAGTTCAGGAATTAATCCAAACTTTATTATGTCTTCCGGTTGTGGGTTTTTATGCTTATTTGATTCTTCTACATTAGGTGATCCAAATCCCATATGATTTTTGTTTAATCGCGTGTCAACAATTTTATCTAAACCAACAAATGCCCCTCCACAAATGAATAATATGTTTGAAGTATCTACTTCAATCATTTCTTGCTGTGGATGTTTTCTGCCTCCTTGCGGTGGTACTCTTACCACCGTACCTTCCATAATTTTTAGTAGAGCTTGTTGAACACCTTCACCTGATACATCTCTTGTGATTGATGATGATTCCGACTTACGTGATTTTTTATCTATTTCATCAATGTAAATAATACCACGTTGTGCTTTGTTTACATCAAAATCTGCTTTCATTAATAATCTTACTATAATGTTTTCTACATCATCACCAACATAACCTGCTTCAGTAAGTGTTGTTGCATCACCAATTGCAAAAGGTACATCAATATAGTCTGCAATTTTTTTGGCTATTAAAGTTTTACCAACTCCACTTGGTCCTAACATTAAAACATTTGATTTTTCAATCTCAATGTCGTTATCTTTTATAATTTTGTTCGCATATAATCTTTTATAATGATTGTATACTGCTACACTGATAACTTTTTTTGCTTGTTCTTGACCAATGACATGATGATTCAAATAATCATGTAAATCTTTAGGATCTGGAATTTCTAATTCCTTATCGTTATCAATTACTCCTTCTTTGTCGTTATCTATTATACTGTGACAAAGTTCCACACATTCATCACAAATATATGCACCTTCAGGTCCAGCAACTAATTTTTCTGCATCTTTTCTACTTTTACCACAAAAAGAACATTTCATATTATTATTTTTATCCATTGTTTTTTGTTAACCAATTTTTAATCCACTCTTTGTCTTTTGAAAAGTTTCTTGTCTGAGAAACTGCCGGAGTATTGAGTGTTTGTTGTGTTAGTTTATTAATACCTTCCATATCAATTATTTTTTTTACTTCAGTTAATTTTACATTAAATTCATCGTTAATGTCAATTCTTTTTATGTTCTCTTTTTTCTCATTTAATATGGGAGGATTAATCAAGTCTTTTTTTTTAGATCTGGTTCAGATGTATTATTTGATTGTTCTTTGCTGTCTGTTGGCTCTTCAGCATCATTACTAGTTTCATCTTGATACTTTCTTGCATATTCTTCTAGTGCTTTTTTCTCTGCTTCTTCACGCTTTTTGAATTCTTCAATTTTGTCTTCTGACATTTTTAAATCCAAAGTTTCATTAAACGAAACATTAAGATCGCTAAAGAGATCTTTATCTTGCTTTATATCAACTTCATAACTTGTACTTGGCAAATCATCTTGTTGTTCTTTTAAGTCATTAAATCTGTTTAACTGATCTTGCATATCTGCAAATCTTTCTTGCCAATATGTGTCTGGTGTTACACCTCCATCATTTTTGGGTTCAGGCACACCTATTATTTCTTCAAATGACTTACCATATCTAATTTTAAAAGTAAAGTTTGCCGCAATTAGCAACAACACAGCAAGTGGATCAAACACAAATATAATCACAATAATAACCCAACGCACTGCTTCTTCTAGTAAATCTCTATCTGCTTCTTGTCCGTAAATGAATTCTGCAATATACTTGATAGGTCCTACTTCTGCTTCTAGTTTTCTATATTCTTTTTCGTATAAAAATTTTTCTTCTCTGACTTCATCAACCACAAGTTGTTCTGCATCAATAAATGCTTCAATTTCTATAATTCTGCCATCAATGTCTTCTGTTTTGGCATTTGCTTGATCACGTAAATCTTGTATTCTGTTCTGTATTTCGGCTACCTGTACTGCATATTTTTCATCAATCTGTGACAATGCACTATCTAAACTGTTGTTGATCTTTAATATTTCTTTTTGTGCAGATGAGGCCACTGCAAGTTCATTGGCTTTGGCTTCTGCTATTGCATCATCTAAACCTTTCTTGCTAAATGCACCTTTGTAACGTTCTTGTGCCGCGGCTATGTCGGCATCTTTACGTTCTTTTGCTTGAGTCAATCTGTTGTTTTGTAATTCAATCTGTTTGTCAAAATCTATTCTGATATCGTCTTTTTCTTGTTTGATTTTAGCATACAAACTGTCTAGCACCACTTGTTCATTGGCTATCAAATTGTCAACTCTTACGTCTTCCCCTTTGAGAAGTCGATCCATTTCAGATGTCCAACGATTAATTTTTATTTCAGATCTGTTTAACTTGTCATCTAGTGTGTCAATCAATGCAACTTGTTCTTGAGATAAACTTGTTTGTTCAATGTGTGCTTTTGATAGATAACCAAATATACCCATTGACGTTATAAACATCAACACCACTACTGCAACAGAAAGATAATATTTTAAAAACCGCGGGGCAACTTTCCAATACTGATAAAGCCAAGATGCAGTGATAAGTTTACCAACTTCAAGCACACTTCCCATAATCATAATTGGAATTACGGCGCCAGCAAAAATAGCCGCCAAGCCTGCAATTGAGTAGTAAATAGCCACCGCACTTATAGATAAAGCCGATAGTAATGTTAATATTGCTATAAACATAAATTTATTTATTGTTTATTTTTGGGAATAAACTGCACTGTTGGCACCATGCTCTGCACATTCTACTTCCACAACATAACATCTGTTGTTAGTTGCTTCTCTAATTAATCCATCTGCATAGTTAAAGGCGTGTTCGGCAAACTTCTCTGCACCCACACCGTCAAAAGTAACAATGTCTACAAGATCTAATTTTTCTAGTTCTCTAAATTTTTCTAAATGTGGATCATTAATGTCTAATGCTGTTTTATGATCAAAATGATCTTCTAACCATTTCTTTAATGGTTTAAGTCCTCCAAAATCCACTGCCCAGTTTTTGTTGTCCAAATGATCACAACCAAATGTGAATTTAAATTGTAAACTGTACCCATGTAACAGGTGGCAGTGTGAATGATCTGCATTGGGTTGTCTAAACACACATGCCAAACCAATATTGTGTCCGTATGTTTTTGTACTGTAATATTTTGCCATTTTATCTCCTATATAATGGCGGCAGAATTAGAAGGGTTGACGCCAAGTCCTGTTTGAATAACATAATTAAATATATAATATTTTGTGTTATATGTCAATGTTTTTTCTTTCAATATCCTCTTCTTCACACTGTTCTCCATATTGAACTTCTAATATATGACAATATTTTGTGCCATTGTTTGACGCTTGGTGCCAAACTGTTTGTCCAATGTTATAATGTTGGTTAGGATTTAATGTGACTGTGTCTGTATTGCCTTTGAATTCTGTAGCAATAGTGCATGTTCCTTTCAACACATACCAATTTTCTGCTCGTTTAAAATGACGTTGCATACTCAAACTTTTGTTTGGTTCTATTATTAATTCTTTAATTTTATATCCTGGTCTGTTTTGTAGCACTCTGTACCAGCCCCAATTTCTTTTTATCTTTGGCTGTTTCCAATTTTCCAGTATTGTGCTAGATGAGTTCATTTTGTTATTGCCACCCACACCAAATACAAATTCTATTTGATTTTCATAGATTTTTAATTCTGGTATATCATCTGGGGTTCTATCACCGCCATTTGCAAATACAATGTGTTTGCCATTTCCATCTGTGGCCATCAGTTTGTATATGGCTCCACAGGCTGTGTTGTCGCTGTCATCAAAACTAATAACTTTATCAACCATACTTAGGTTTTCTATAATTGTTTTTCTTTCTGCAAAACTCATAAATGCTTGTCCTTTTTTGCGTTTAAGCCATTCATTAGAATTAACGCCCACGTACAGCAAATCGCCTAATTTTTTTGCTTCTTTAAAGTATTCAATGTGTCCTGAATGTAAAGGATCAAATCCACCTGTCACTAATACAATTTTCATAACTCTCTCCTTTTTTTATAAAAATAAACCACAAAAGCACCTCCGGATCTGTGTAATTCAACTTGCCTAACAAAACTCATGTCCATACACCATCTTTCAAATTCTTGCTTGATTGCTCCATCGCCTGTTACAATTACCACTTTTTTAACTAAAGGATTCTTTTGTTTTTCATTGATCCATTGCTCAAAACAACGCCATGCGTCCATAACTGTGTAGCCATGTAAATCTAATTTTTCAGTCATAAAAAAAGCCTTTACTTTGTAATTATAGCAAAGGCTTTTTTAAAAGTCTATATTATTTTACAGACGTTACTGCTTTTTCTGGATTTGCTAAAGGTATTAATCCAAGACTAGTTAGATAACCTCTAGGACCAATTGCTCTTTTGTGTGTAAATGCTTTCACAAACTCATCAATGCCTGGAATCACACCAACATGTTGTCTCTTTACATAAAAGTATAATGGTCTGCTGATTGGATAAGAACCATCTTGTATACCTTCTAAAGATATTTTCTTACCTTCAATTTTGTGTGCAATGGTTTTATCTTTGTTGTTTAGATAATAAGAATAACCAAAGATACCAAACTTTTGATCTTCACTTTGTAACTTTTGCACAATCAAAGTATCGTTTTCACCAACTTCAATAACTGCGCCATCTTCTCTCATTAAACTACAGTCTTTTTTGTTGGCTTCTTTTACTTCTTTTGCACACCCTTTGTTCATCACCAACGAGTTCCACGCATCGCGAGTGCCTGATGTTGGTGGTGGTACCATGATAGAAATTTCATAGTCTGGTAAACTTGGATCAATGTCAGACCACTTGTTAGGTAGTGGACCTTTGGCCGCCATTGCTTGCCAGATTTGATTCAATGTGAAATTTACTATAGGTTGTTCGCCGTTTTGTACAAAGGCAATACCATCTAAACCAACAATTACTTGATCAATGTCAGTAACACCATTTGATTTACATAGTGCAATTTCTTTGTCTTTGATTTTTCTACTTGCATTTGTAATGTCTGGATGATTTGTTCCAACACCTTTACAAAAGATTTTTATTCCGCCACCAGTACCAGTTGATTCCACAACAGGTGTTTTAAAACCTGTTTCACCAAATCTTTCTGCTACTACTGTTGAAAAAGGATAAACTGTAGATGAACCTGTGATTGATATTTGATCTCTTGCATGTGACACTGTTGCAAACAATACAAGAGAGATTGCAATTAATAATTTTTTCATTATATTAATCTCCATATGTTATTTTTAGACATATATTTAAACATAAAAAGATTAAATCTATGTTACAGCAATATTAAACTTTTGTTAAACCTTGCCTTTAGCAATTAACTTTTTTCTGTTTGCCATGTGTTGCTTTTGGACATTGGATTTGTTTTGTCCATGATAGGCCACTGCATGTGATTCAGTTATCATTATTTTAGTAAGTTGTTTACCTTCAATTAAAAAATCACCTAGTATTCTACCAAACTTACCTTTTTTATCTTCACCTGATTTATCAATTTCAGTTTTTAACACTTGAATTGATCCTACTGGCATATGACTTTTAACAAAACTTTTTGCCGCTAGACCAAATCGTTTTTCTTCTTTGTCTCTGGTTCTTGATTCTGGTGTGTCTATGCCCATCATTCTCACACGTTCTTTTTTTAACCAAACACCAAAACCCAAGTCTATGTCAACATCTACAGTGTCTCCATCAACAACTCTTAGTATTTTGCATTTATATTCGTACATTGTGTTATTTTTTGTCCTTTGATAATAATTTATCTTTTATTTTTAGTTTTTCTTTTTTTAAATCAATTAGACGAGATTTGTGTTTGAAGTCTCTGTTATACCCTCTTTCTTTTTCTAATTTAGTTACTTTTTCTGATAATGATTTGTGACGACTTTCTAACTTTGATTCATTTAACATATATACTCCTAACTGTTGGTGCCCCAGGAGAGAGTCGAACTCTCACGCCATAAAGCACTGGTTCCTAAGACCAGCGTGTCTACCATTCCACCACCGGGGCTCATATTATCTCCACTGATTTATAATGTCTATAAACAATATAATCAATCAGTAAAAAATTTGTAAACATTCCTAGCACTGTCCATGTTAAACCAAATAACCATGGTATCACAAACAGCACAAATAAAATTTTGAATGAATAATCTAATATTGCAAATGATGGAACTATCCAGAAAGGCCATGATTGTTCTGGACTATTAGAATTTCTTTTTAAATCATTTGGATTGAAACTCATTTACTTTCATCTATCAATTTATTGGTTTTTGCCAACATCTCATCTGCTTTTTGATCAGTTATTTGTTTTTGAACTGTAAATTGATTTGAAATATTTCCTCTAAATAAATGTGTACCTTGATGATCCAAATTAATTGACGGATCTAACCATATTGATCCTCCAAGCTCTTGCCAACGTCTACAGAATGTGTAATCCTCTGAAAGATAACGTCTTGTTTTTGGATCAATGATTGTGTCAAACAGTGCATACATGTAAGGATCATATTTTGGATCAGTTCCTAAATCATTTTTATAATGCAACTCAGGCCATTTATCCATCATTGTTTGTATCACATCTCTTTTAAACAACATGAATCCTGTGCCTGCATCATATATAGGTAGCAATCCATTTCTCATTGGTATTCTACCTTCTTCGTCGGCTCTAATA
>Ga0209951_1000205_pt1 | contig 12483 bp, 20 predicted proteins | sample SalPon2_A_H2O_MG_2_FD_185725 | JGI IMG/M metagenome (GOLD analysis project Ga0209951, IMG submission 185725) | Salt pond water microbial communities from South San Francisco under conditions of wetland restoration - Salt Pond MetaG SF2_A_H2O_MG... ...
AGTTTCATTTTCTTTTAAAGTTTCTTCCATTTTCACATCTTCCTCATCAGATTGGGGAATGCCAATAGCTTCCAGATACTCAATAGCACCTTGAGTTTTAGATATAAGTTCTTTAATTTTTGATAACTGAGATTGTGTTTGCTCTAATTGTCCTATAAGTCTATCTTTTTGTCCTATTAATTGTTTCATATGGACAATATGTTCTTTTCTTTCACTCATAAATCAATTTACTTCCTCAATCTCTTTTTCTACTTCTTCTTCGGTGACTTCTGGTTCTGGCAGTGTAACTCCGACTGCTTCCAGATATTCAATCGCACCTTGCGTTTTCAAGAACAACTCTCTGGTTCTTGTAGATTGATTTCCAAGTGCTTCTAAATCTGATGCAAGTTTGGATCTTTGCTCAATGAGTTGTGTTAAATGATTTTGTTGTTCGTTCATTTCAATTTTACGAATTCGTTTTATTTATGCTAATCAGAATCATAAATAATCTCAGTTATACATATAATCCTTCAAATGAAAAAAGCATTAATTGCTTTTGGAATGTTATTGATGACAGGTACAGCAGCAAATGCCGGTGCCCTTACACATAAACTTTCATCTAGTGTTCAACTAACGGTTGATGCTGCTGCTACCAGAGCAGTAAGAGTTGGAAACTCCTACTCTGTATCCGGTAATGGTGTAACTCTCGATGTTGGTGGTGGTTCAAAAGCATCTGCCGATTATTCTGTAGGTGGTCTTGGAACTCTTTCCAGCGGTGTTGCTCCTGGTTCTGTTCCTACAGCATATCAAACAACTGATGGTACTACATTCAGTTTCTCAAACTCCTTTACTGCTGGTGATGCTATTCCTTCTGCTGCTGTAAGTGTTGGTGATGTTGCTAACTTTGGCGATCTTACCTCTACTGCTGCTGGAACTGGTACTCCTACTGGTACTATCACAACAGATGGTGCTATCACTGTAGGTGCTGGTGGTGCTGGCACATCTGCTATCGGACAATTTGTATCTGAAGTATCTATTTTTGACTGATGACAAGACTACAAGAAGCAATCGGTCTCGGATTGATTCTTGGTATGGCACATGGAGCAGCACAAGCTGTCCCAGTCGTGCCTAACTTTACCCAAGGCTCTATGACGAGTCATACCGAAACGACACAAAAGATTACAGAAACCATTAACTCGATGGATTACTCTACTGGTTATCAATATTCTGTAACCGGAAGTAATGTAGAAACTGCGAGTGGAACAATCAATTTAACCCCATCAACTGCGGGAACTAATACTATAGACGGAGTGACTTCGACATGGACAGGATTACAAGGAAATCAAACCTGGAAACAATCAAATCCTGGAGCAGCATTTCAATTCACAGAATCCTATCAAGGACCAGGACTACAAAACCAGACGATTATTCAAAGAGAAACAATAATAGAAAGCATAACCGATACCACCTCTATTTTTTCTCAATAATTTTAAGTGTATTATCACCATCTCAAGCATTGGCTAATACTGTGGGTGGTGTTAGCGCCACAGCTAATCCTGTTGCTAACTCTTCAGGTTCTGTTACTAATCAGGCAATACAGGTTTTACAGGGTCCATACATCACAAACACTTACGGCGGTGGGATCCAGTGTCAGGGACCTACTCTAAACTTCACTCCATATGTAACGGGCAGTGTATCATCTGCCAGACCATATGAACCATACTATCAAGACCCTGTATATGATGTTAGTGATCTAAATGAGGATGGTGTGTTAGATAATCCCGGTGATGTTATCTTCTACAAAAATACAAGAACCGGACAGAAAGATAACTATAGTCTAGGTGTTGGATTCTCCGCTACATGGTCCAGACCATTAGACAAAAAACTACAAGAACAATGTAAACAAGCAGCAGCAACACAGATTGCTTTACAGCAACAACTGACTGCTAATAAAAGATTAGATTTTGAACTGGCTAGACTTAAGACTTGTGGAAATCTAATGAAAGAGGGAATTATGTTCACCCCCGGCACAGAGATGGCAAAGTTATGTGCTGACGTGACAGTGATGAATAAGAATGCTATTGCTCCACACCGTCATTCTATTCCTACTTCCTTAAATCCCTCTGCAACTGGCGTCTCTCAGCAACAGAAAGCACCACTTCCTTAGCACCCATCTTATCTTGTACTTTCTTGATTATTTTCTTGACTGCTGGTTTGATAAGTTTTAATATCAAATCTGCTAGTGGTTTACCAAACACTGCTGCTGTTGCTGCTGCGACAGCAATAGTAACTGTTGTTGATACTTCTTGTGCTGACGGCAAGTATTTTTCTACAAATGATGGTTCTTCGATTACCTCTACAGGTTCTTCTTTCTCCTCCCGATTTACAATAGAAGTAACAGGAGGTGCTCCTGGTGGTATATCTAATGTTGGGGTCTTTGGCATCTCCAGTGTATCACCCTCATAAGAAGGAACAGGTTCTGGTGGACCAGTCATCACCATCTCATCAGGATCATAATCCATAGGATTAAATGATGGCACAGTGGCATCACATATCACCCTGTTTCCATTAGGGTCATTATCAACCCCAGGACCATTTGGATTATATTCCACACACCCCGGCACATTAATAATAGGAGTTCCTATAGTAACAGTAACTGGTGGTGATACATTTGTAATGACTGGTTCAGGGAGACCAGTAAAGATACTCCTGACTGGAGGAATACCAATCTCATTGATTTTTACATCACTAATTTCAGGCATCAATCTTTAAAGATGTTAGAAATAGCAGTGAAGAGATGAAAAAAGATAACATACAAGAAAAACTTATCTTGATTATCTTTTTGTTTTTTTCTAGGTACAGATCTTGTCATTAAAAAAGAGCAGTAATATTATTGCTATTTAACATTTCTCATCAAATTGTTAGAAAGGCAACACACCACCAGTTTCTTTTGGCAATTCTGCTGGTGCTGGAATCTCTGGCATAGCACTATCAATCATTCCAGGAAGTGCCTCAGTAATTGCTTCAGTAATTGCTTCTGTTGCTTTTGCTCTTGCATCTTCAATCATTGCATCCTTATTAAAATACAAATATACTCCACCACCAAGAACTGATAGTGATACAAGACCTGAAAGTAGTGCAACTACATTGACTAACTTTTGCATTTTAGTATTTCCTATTGATTGATGTTTTATTTCCCACTGCCAACATTCCCGTTGTTAAAAGGAAAAGAAGTAAAAGTATGTAAAGGGTCGATATCATTCAACTAATGTGCCATGAGCACGACGAATTTCACGCAATTCCTCAAAATTCTTTTGTTTGGTACCACCATCATATTCCCAAGCATATCCTTCGGTAATCATTTGTTCGTTGAGGGAGAGTTCTGCGTCACCAATGTACAACCACCCAAGTAAACGACCATACTTGCCCATGCCACCGACAAGCTCAGTACGAATAATAAGGTCATCATCACCACTAATTGCTCCTTCTAATTTTTCTTTTAACCAATTTGTTGCATCATAACCTAATGCTTTCTCTTCATCATCTCTTGTTCTCTTCTCAGGCGTATCAACTCCTGCAACTCTAACTCTTTCTTTCTTGTATAGATCAAACCCGAGATCAATAGTAACGTCAATAGTATCACCATCAACAACACGATTAATTTCTATAACTCGGAAGTTGTAACAACTCTTCCGACTTGGTGGGGTCATTGCTCCCATGATTTGCCTCCTGTGCGTTTGCTGCAATACCAATCACAAATGCACCAACCGCAATGACTGCAGCAGCACCCCATACCCAACGTTCTAGTTGTCTGACCCTGTTCTTAAGATCATCATTTTGTTTTTCAATGCGACTTGCAAAGGAATCTAATTCACTCATTTGAGGAACTTCTTTCATACGTTCCTCTAAAGAAATAACTCTTTCTCTAAAACTTTCCACTCTACTTTCCAGAACAGCAAGTTTAGAATCTTGTTCAGCATCCTTATTCGTCAGGTCGCTCATTTCTCATTTCATCAGAAGCCATACGAAGTATATAGACAACATAATATAAAACTCCTGCCAAAAGAATGGCAAGAGATATAATTACACTCCAAGTAGGATCATTAAAATCATTCAGTGGTCTTAAAAATAATTCCATTAACAGTCATTAAATACACTACCAACTTCAGATCCAACTTCAGATCCAACTTTTTGCCCCAAAATAAGAGCCCATCCAGATGCTAACCATCCAATATAAGGAATATTAGCAACCGCAGGAATAATGGCACCAGCAGCAATACTAGTTCCCGCCATCGCACCTTGACTCCGTGCTCCAGCGTCCGCCACGATGCACTCTATATCTTTTGCAGACTTTCCCTCAGCATTTATTTCACCTCCACCTTGCATATTACGATATCCCTCAGCAGTATATTCATCACGACGATATTCATTTCTCTGCTCACTTCCACCACCAAAGAGACCTCTTCTATTCTTATCCAAATTCATTGACCTTTCAGAGGTCAAAACCTTTGGGTCATTTGCACGATACTCAATTTTATACCCATCTTTTCCAACTTGTACATTATAAGAAGAATACTTCCCATCAGGAAGATTAATAATTGGGTATTTAATTGTGTTGCTAGCATTAATCAAATGCCCCAAAACACCAATATGAGCAATACCAATAACTCCACCAATTACTAATGCTACAATTTTAAAAGGAGACTTACTCGGTACATGCTCTGTAACTTGCTCAGTAGATTTACGCATTAGTATTTCTTGGGTTCTACTGCAGATACAACTTCAGGTTCTTTTTTTGCAGGTGCTTTTGCTTGAGCACCACCATTCTTAGCAGGACTTAAACCAAATGCAGCAAGTGATCCTGAAAAGACTGATGCAATAAACGTAGGATCAAAATCTAAAATCTTTTGACCATTAGGAAGTCTAACGTAACTAAAGGTAAGTAAAGAAGCAGACCATATAAGTACAACAACTTTCACCAAATTACCAAGGACTTCACTCTTATCTTCATGGTGGTCGTCTTTCTCTTCTACCTTTGCTTTGGATTTGTTTCCGAGCATGAGTATAGAGTAAGGCAACTCTATTTAGGGTGTCAATACATCTACTGTCAGATTTGTATTCACGATCTTATTATATTGTTTGCAAAGAACTTCACTTGATTCGTGTTCCCATTTATGATAGACATTCTTAAGTTGTTTTGTATAATCATTACCATCACATTCTTTCATTTCTTCAGCAACTATGGTTTTGATTAATACATCTCTTGTTAAGTTAGTCATGCTTGAGTTTTAATATCCAACAAAGAGTTTACCATTATAACACAAGGAGTTTTTCACAGAACTCTTCTTGGCTGGTTTTCCTATGTAGGATTTTATTATTTATTAATATAGTTATTTTCAATCAACCACTTTTTAGTCAGAGGTGTGGGAGGATATATGGTCCACATTTTACCAGTAGCACAAGCAGAGAGTGCTTTAGCAGTCATACCTTCAGTCTTACCTGCCCATGTTGCTTCCGATTCCCAAGGCACTGAATGTTTTGGATAAGTGTCTTCTACCATTCTCCTCCAAAGTTTGGGCACATCTTCTTCTGGTTTAATAATAGCAACCAAACTATTCTTAATACTACCTGCCATACAATCCTGTGCAGCGTGCCATCCCTCATGACGCATAACAGTCATAAGTGTTGATGGTCGATGCATAAAAGCATCATTCAAATAAAAGTTGTTACTTACAGTATGATAAACACCACGATGCCCGACTGGAAAGTATTTTTGGTCTGCTAAAAAAACCATAACTCCGACTTTATCAAGGGATACCAACATCTGGTCAAACTCCACATTAATAGCAGAATAATCAGTGTCGGGATAGTTATTTTTAATATCCTTGATACTTGTGATTCTTCGAACATTGTCGGTGCATTCTCGTAAGATCATGCAACCCAAAGAGTCCATAGTATTGAATCCTTTAGTTGGTTTGGCAATTGCCGAAGAACTAAATGAAATTGCTACTATTAATGCAGCAAAAAGATTTTTCATGAGTAATATGCCTCATAGTATTTAACTAGTCCATTAGTATTTACATTACCTTGTGACACCCAATCATGGGCACATTCGTAAATACTTTGATTTGAATATCTTGGTGTTCCATCAGAATTAATTTCTCTCCCAAATTTATGAAGAAGAATATTAAGAGCACTAGTTCTTAGTGCAGTTTTTTCCTTACTGTAACGCCAATCCTTATTCATCGATATTGTCCCATACCAGTGCCAGAGTTCCAACCACCAGAACCTTCTTGAAAGTTCTCAGAACCACCTTGAGTTTCTTTTACAGTGTTCCAATTTTTAGTTGCTTTCTCATACATCACTTGGTGAATGTTTTCAGGTTCTTGAGTCTTTTCTTTTCTTTGCTCTTCTTTAATTTTAGATTCTGCGGCAACTTTTTCTTCATACTGAATTGCTTTTTGTGATTTTGGTGCAGATCCAAACCAAGGATCATAAGGAATACTTACAGGTGCAGGAACACCAGTATAAGTGTACCTATTTTCTGAAGGAATATTTCCATAAGGACTATATCCATGACTAAAGTGACCAAAATCACACTCATGGATGGGTGCTTCTAGTTTGGCACAATCGACTTTTTGATCATCAACTACACATTCAAGTTTTTTCTCTTTAGTGGAAACTTTTTTAAGTGTTGATACTGTGGATTTAATTGCCGATTTAATTTTTTTAATCATACTAATACCATTTTCTTAGTGTAATCATAAGCATAAAGTTCTCTATGACCTTTGATTCCCCAACCTAACCAGTAATATGCAGGAACCATATATTGTCTTACTGTACGACCAGTTCCTTCAAACTCTGGAAGGTATCTTTGGAAAATATTTTCATTAATCATATAACGAGTTTGACATTCAAGTGTACTTGGATCACAATCATACTTGACAGCAAATTTACCAAGTCCTTTATATCGTCCAATAGAAGTCCATTGAATCAATCCATAACCACCAGAATAACATTTATCATAAGAAACTCTTGCACCACCTTCACAAATATTTGGATGAAAATTTGATTCTGATTTAATATTGCCAAGAATAGTTGCTAATGCATTGCGATCAGTAATTCTTGTATGCTCTTGAAGTGCTGCTAAAACATACTGCTCATTAGGATTGCATTCGGGACATTTCCATGTTTTTTCAACCACTTCAAGTTTAATTGCTTCTTCTACATTTTCGGAAACATCAACTGAAGGAGGATTATCAATTTCAGTAATTGATGGATAGGCACAAGCTGCCGATGCTGTCAAACAGAATGAAGCAAGAATAGATTTAAGCATTGAATTAATTACATAGAACATCCGTTTCAAAAACAGTATTGTTTTTCATACGGCACAGGGTATATAGAAGAAAATATTAATCTTCTCCAAGATACTCCAGAGAATAAATTTCATGATCCTCAATATCAGGATCTAACCATTCGGCAAATTCTGACTGAATAGCATGAGCATCTTCAACAGATTTTAGCACGTCATCAGTTTTCATATCACATAGAGTGTGCATTCGATCAACTGCCCAGTCGTGTGTCACTTGCAGTGTCTTTTCCAAAATTTCCATAATCTTTCCGCATGTAACGGCCTAGGATATTGCTATTATAGTATGCCGGACCTCCTGTGTCAAGAGATTCACTCAAGACATTATTCAAAAATAATTGTTTGGTCTCTTCATAGTTACAAAGACCTTTAGTCGTATGCAAACTCAGTATAACTCTACTGAAGGTCTCTTTACCATACTTTTTTATATCTTCTTTTAACTCAGGACAAGAACCATAATACTTTTTCCAATCTGATTCTTGTTTTACTTTTCTCTTTTTTCCAGGAGGTTTTCTGAACGACCAAAAATACTTTCTCCCAATGTACGATCGTCCGTTGGACTGATTGGTAATACAGTAAACAAAACCAAAATACTCATGAATAGCATCAGAGTCAAAAACTTTCCCATCATAAGTCCATGGGTTTTCATAGCTCATCTTATAGAACTCAATGAGCTATTATTTATCTTCAATGGAGACAAACCTAGTCTAGCAATAAAAAAGCAGGGTGTCAAGCCCTGCTGTGTATTATGTAAGTTTTATATCAGTCCTTAGGCATTTTAGCACCAGACTTATGACGGGTTATGCCTGCAGAGTCAACATAAGTTTCTCTCTCCCTTCTGGGGGTCACATAACCGACACCAGGAACTACACCAGTCTTACCGGCATCTCTGGCGGCATTTCTTGCTGCTGCTCTTTCTGCTGCTCTCTTACGATTACGATCATAAGAACTCATTGCTTCATCAACTTCTACTTCTTCACCAGTAAACTTGAAGTTCTTCGCACGAGTATTTACACTCGGGTCATACATTGGGTTATCATTCTTCCGATTGGTTGGCGCAGCCTTTTTATCCTTAGAAGATTTGGTTCTCGACGCCATCGATTCTGCTTCTTTCTTGCGATGATACTCCTTATTGATCCTTCCCATAGCAGCACGGTTCTCATCAATCATTTCTGCTTCCATGATTGCTTCGATCTCCATTTCAGAGAACAATCCGGTTGCTTCTAGTTCCTCTTTCTTGAGGTTTGCTTTACGATACTCAATATCTGCACGAGTGCCACGATCCATCTTACCTTGCGACTTAGGCTTGGTCTTACCACCTACATCAGGTTGCATACCAGGGTTTGCTGCCTTGACTCTACGACCGTGAGTGTATTCGGCACCAGACTGCTTAGAGTCTCCGGAGACCATCTTACCACCCTGAGAACGGGAATCAGCATATTCTTTATCTGACTGACCGTGCTTGCCTTTGTAGACTTCCTCAACATCTTGAGGTGCATACATTTGATTGTAAAGTTCTTGAATTGTTGCAACGTCGTTATAGTTCATTTGCTCTTTCCTTGCTCTATTGGTAATTGAATCGGCACCTGCTTTAACTGCTCCTGCAGCAGCAGAAACACCCTTAGAAACGCCTCTAACTAGTTTCTTTAGTCCTCTCTTCAGAAGACCATCTTTTCTTTTTCTAGGTGCTGCTGATGTACCTGATGATGAACCTCCATCAGAACCACTGGAAGAAGATGATGAAGGAGTTGAAGAATATGTGGAAGACTCACCACTCGAAGAAGATGATGAAGGAGATGAAGAACCTGTAGAAGACCCACTACCAGAACCTTTCTTACCTCTCTCATATCCTTTCTTAGCAGCACTCTTAACTGCACTACCTGCTCTCTGTGCCGTACTCACTGCCCTTGCAGCAAGTCCTACACCACCTTGTACTGCCTTTCCTACTTTCTTGACCGCACCTTTGATTTTAGAAAGTTTTGATGATTTCTTTTCGGGAGAAGCACTTCCAACTTTTTGCTTACTGACATTCAAAGTTGCTCTTGCTTTGGCACCGGCATCACCACTACCTTCACCAGCAGCTGCTGCAGCTTTATTCTTTGCTCTTAGTGCTGCAACTTTTGCAGGATTAGTTACTTCACTCAAAAGTTCCAATTCAGAATCAATCGACTCACAAATTGTTTCTTCTAAAATTTCAATATCAAATCCTTCTTCCAAACACTCTTGGAAAAACTCTGTCACTTGTTCTTCAATATACTCATCTGTAAGATCATCAAGATCTTCATCAGTAAACTCATCTAAGATACTTTCGAACTTAGGAGCATATACACTCTCATAAAGACTTCGAAGTTCTCCATATTCTGATTGAGATAAAGATTTCATTTTAATTCTTAAATTACCCTTTATAAGGATATTTATAAAAAAAGAGGGTCTTAATGACCCTCCTCATATGCTTCATATCCATTGTATTCTCCAAACAGATAATCATCTGCTTTTGCTGCTTCTTTATATGCTTCTAAAGCATCTTCAGTTTTTACACAATTACATTTACAATTACCTTTACAGAGAGAATCCTGCGAAGGTATCTTTGGTAACGTCTTGCTTGATTCCTCCGACAATGTAAGATTCGACTTCTGTTTCTTGTGGAGCCACTTGGAGACCCTTTGACGAAATCCAATGTTCCGTCCAGGGGAGTGGGTTATTCTTTGCTGGTATGTCATAGATTGGTTTAAGTCCGATTGCTTTCATTCTACGATTAGCAATCCATTCGACATACTGCTGTAACAGTTTGTCATTTAGACCAATCATAGATCCATCTTTAAACAAATATTCTGCCCAAAGTTTTTCCTGATTTACAGCATTCTCAAAAGTGCGAACTAACCAAGGTTCTTCTTCCTTAGCAATTTTCTTCATCTCAGGATCATCACCGTTCATCCAATTTTTCAGAATATTTTGTGTAATAACTAGGTGTTGATTTTCATCTCTTGCGATGAGAGAGATGATTTTTGCACTTCCTTCCATAAGCTTGAGTTCGCCAAAAGCAAAACTGCAAGCAAAGGATACGTAAAAGCGAATACCTTCAAGAATATTAACATTTGCAACTGCTCTATAGAGTTTGCGTTTGAGTTCATATCTTCCTTCTAGTGCGGTGGGAACTTGCTCTAATGCGTGCATCCAATCATTTCCATTATCATACTGATGTGCATGATTAATGAAATCATTATATGCTTGTGTCACACTGACTGCACGTTCCATAATACGGTCCTCTTTGAGGATAGTATCAAAAACATCTGATGGATTTGAATATACATTCTTGATGATGTAGGTGTAGGAACGACTATGAATCATCTCCATAAACTCCCAAACCTTCATACATGCTTCCAATTCGGGAAGAGAGCAGTATGGAGCAAATGCCATACCAGGACCTCTCCCTTGCACAGAATCAAGCATAACCTGATATTTCAGGTTACTGGTAAAGATATGCTTTTGTTCAGGTCGTAGTGATTGATAATCTCCACGATCTTTCTGAAGAGAGACCTCTTCAGGTCTCCAAAAATAACCAAGTTGCTGAGTAGTTAGTTTTTCAAAAATTGGATACTTGTAAGAATCATATCTTTGAATTCCAAGAGGTTTACCGAAAAACATTGGTTGCTTTTTAGTATCAACTTCTTCAGAATTAAATACGGTCATAGAATCGACCACTGAACGCTCCTCTTTATTTGTTTTAAATCTTACAAGACTCACAGTCTTCCTCCTCTGCTGCTTCTAATTGACTAACTAAAGTATCAAGTGATTCGGTAGATTCTTCATCTACCTCATCAGTTTTAATATCATATGTGTTTTGGTAGTAACTGGTTTTCCAACCGTACTTATATGTAGTTAAAAGATCTTGTGCCATTACAGACACAGGTATCTCATTGTTTGGATAATGCTTAGGATTATAACTCCAGTTACCAGAAATTGCCTGATCAAAGAACTTTTGCATTACTGCAACGATATTGATATAACCTTTATTGGAAGTCATATCCCAGAGCAATGTGTAATTGTTCCTCAGTGTATTATACTGCGGAACAATCTGCTTAAGAGGTCCTTGTTTTGATTTTTTAATGGACAAGAATCCTCTAGGTGGTTCGATTCCATTGGTTGCATTTGACACAACGGAACTGCTCTCTGAAGGCATTTGTGCGGACAGTGTTGAGTTCCTAACACCATACTGCCGTACTTGTGCCCGAAGACCCTCCCAATCATAGTGAAGCTCATTTGGCACAATCTCATCTACGTCCTTCTTGTATGTATCAATCGGGAGAATTCCTTGACCATATTTGGTGCGATCACTATATCCACAAGCACCCTTTTCTTTCGCAAGATTGACGGTTGCCTGAATCAGATAGTATTGGAATGCTTCTGTGAGATCATGAACGAGTTTCCATGCTTGAGGTTCTTCATAGTCCCAACCATTTTTGGCAAGATAGTGTGCAAGTCCAATGTAACCGATTCCAAGTGATCTTCTTGCTTTGGTTGCAATTTCTGCTGCTTTGATGGGATATTGTTGAAAATCAATAAGTTCATCAAGACTCCTAACAGCAAGATCGCAAAGAATCTGAAGATCTTCAAGGTCACGGAGTTTACCAACATTGATAGCACTAAGAATGCAAAGAGCAATTTCACCACTAGTATCATCAATATGCTGCAAAGGTTTAGTTGGAAGTGTAATCTCTTGGCACAAGTTGCTCATCTCAACTTTATCCACAAAGGATGAGTGAGAATTGCAGTGGTCAATGTTCATAATGTAGATTCTACCAGTTTCTGCCCTCTCTTTCAAGAGGTCCATAATGAGTTCTTGAGCACCGATAGTTTTTCTTGGAATAGACTGATCTGATTCATAATCATTGTATAGTGCATCAAATCCATCAGTGCCAAAAGCATCATACAGACCAGGAACGTCGTGTGGAGAGAAGAGTGAGATTTCTCCGTTTTGGATGAAACGTTCATAGAAGAGTTTAGAAATTTGGATACTATAATCTAACTTACGAACTCGGTTATCTTCAGTTCCTTTATTATTTTTTAGGACTAAGATGTCTTCGATTTCTTGGTGCCAGATTGGGAAGTGGACAGTCGCTGAGCCACCTCGTATT
>Ga0209951_1000206_pt1 | contig 12450 bp, 7 predicted proteins | sample SalPon2_A_H2O_MG_2_FD_185725 | JGI IMG/M metagenome (GOLD analysis project Ga0209951, IMG submission 185725) | Salt pond water microbial communities from South San Francisco under conditions of wetland restoration - Salt Pond MetaG SF2_A_H2O_MG... ...
GCTTCACTAGACTCTGGGTCATTCCATGCATTATAACCAGCAACACTACCAAATGTACCAACTAAAGCAGAACCCCAATTTTTACCTACAAGGTCCCAAACTTTATCGCCAACATTCTCAGCCCAGAATTTCTCTATATTAGTACCTAAAGTCTTTTTTGGATTCTTTTTATATTCTTCTAAAGTTTTTCTTGTTAATTCTTCTATTTCTTTTTCTGATGAAATAGCCTGTCCTGATTTGACGAGATTAGCTTGTTCTTCAATAATATCTTCTTGTCTTTGCCTTGTTGTTCTAGCAAACTTCATAGGTTTAGCACCTTTAGCTTTTGCTATAGCTTGAGCAATACCTGAACCACCTAAACCTAAAACACCACCTATTGTAGCTCCTGTAAGGGCATTCATGCCTCTGTCTTGCTCTTCTGGTGTATAAGCAATACCACTTTGAAAAGCTCCTACTCCTGTACCAAATGCAGTAGCTTTACCGATACCATTTATTTTTTTACCCCAGCCTAAAAAGGGTACAAAGCCTATAGGGTCGCCAAAAGCACCACCTAAATAAAAACCAAAAGCTTTGTCGCCATATTCAGGATTTTTAAATATTTCTTCAAGCTTTTTATTTTTAACAGAGAGTTTTTCTAAAAGGTCATCGGAGCCTGTAATTTGTCCGTACATTTGTTGTATACCTCGCCATGAGTCTGTGAAACCCATTTTTAAGGCATATTGAATTGCTTCATCTTCCGACATTGCATAAGGAGATTTTGTTTTTTTAATAAGAGAACTAAGACCTTTTTGGTCTTTTTTATTTATAAGATTTTCTAAAGGCATATTTTAATTTTCTTTTATATAACGAGCAACAGTTCCTTTACCCTTTTCTGTATTATAATATTTTTTCCAATAAGCACCTCTACCCTCTACGTCTGAAGGTATTGCTTCTGGAAATATTTTTAAATAAGCTCGGGCAAATGCTGCCGAATAAATAGGGCTATCAAGGTCTTGATAACTTACTTTTGTTAAATCAATACCCACATTTTCTTTGAGGTATTCATTATATGCTCTGACACTAGCTCCAACATCTTCATTTAAATTTAGTCTACTCTGTACTTCATTAAAAGCTTTGTCTTCTACTTGAAAAATCCCGGATGAGTCTTTTCTTTTAAAGGTATTACTATCAGTACCAAACTTTGATTCAACCTTGGCTATCTCTCTTAAAAACTGAGCAGCTTCTGAGCTATCAGCAACTAAATCAATAGCTTTAAAGGTAATATTTTTACCTACCTTTTTAGGTTCAAATACATCATTAGACATATTAATTACTTTTTTTTTTCGTCTTCGTCAGGAGATAATAAAGATTTACCTTCATTAGATATACTTAATTCATCAATTTCTTTTTGTAATTCTGCTATTTTTTGATTAGCAAAATCTATTTGACTTTGATTTAACTCGTCTTCTTTTAACTCTAATCTTTCTTGTTGATTTTTAAGCTCTTCTTTTTTTCTACCAAGTAAAGATGTTTTTTCGGCTCTATTTATTTGTTCAAAAACAGTACCCGGATTATATCTTTCAGAAATAATAGTAGAAATACTTGATTCTATTTTTTCTAATTTAGCAGTATCTCTTTCTTGAGCTTTTTTAGATTGTAATTTAAAATCATCACTATTAATTTTATTTAATAAATTTTGTCTTTCAGCTACTTGAACTCTATAAATATTTTGTTGTTGAGGAGACATTTCATTTATTTCACTATCAGTGGCTAATTTAAATACAGCTATATCTTCATTATTATCAGTAGGCTCAGGTGGTGGTAAAATATCGTTTTCATCATCACCAGATGTTATAACATCACTTACTGGTTTTATAATTAATTCATCAGTTTTAAGATTGTAACCTAATACTACTTTTTGAGCATTTGCAAGTGCTGGTTCTTTTGCAATAGTATCAGTTAATTCTGGAGCTTCATTTAAAAGTTCATTAACATTATAAACTAAACTATTATCACCATAATATTCACCTTCTGCAGTTACACCTTTTATAGCAATTCCAGATTCTAAGTCATTTTGCATACTTTGAATTTTTGCATCAGAAAGATTTAAACCTTCTTTAAGTTGATTAATATTTTCTGCTACAATCTTTTCATCCATTCCTGAAGCATCTACTACAAAACTATTACCAGTTGTCTGAATTGTAGAAACAGAATCTGGATATACAATTCTATTAAAATCTCGTATATTTAAATTAGGTATAAAGGACTGTGCAAATTCATAAGGAGTATCATAAAATCCCTTTGGTTTAGGACCTGTGCCATCACGATAAGCTTGTAAAGCTTCGGTAGGTTCTAATTGTCCTAACGCATTTTTTCGATAAAACCCTTGTTCCATAATATCATCAAAAGAACCAACAATAACTCCTAGATTGTTTTCATAAATTCCTTTAGCTATTACTTCATCATAAGACATTCTATGCTCATTTGGAACATTTAAATATGCATCATGAATAGTTTGTGTTGTATCTTTTAAATTATTTGAAAATATTTTTTGACCTTCTGCAGTTAAAAATTCCATATAGCTTTTTTGAGCCTCGAAAGTTTTTCCTTTTTGATTAAATAATTCTTGCTCGATTGGATTAGTAATAACCTCTTGTTTTTGCACCATTTGAGGATTACCATTTTTATCTGTGTAATTTTGTATGCTTGTTACTAGAATACCAGCACCATCAGGCAATTCTTCAGTAATAAGTTTTGTTTCACCCATAACTTTATAATCAATACTTTCTACAGTCTTTTCAAACTGTGCAGCTAATGTAGGGGACATAGCATATAAAGATTTAAACCTATTATTTACGTCTTCAATATCAGATAATTTAGCTTGAAATGCATTATTTTCATATTGTTTTGAAAGTTTATTATAATCAGTAGTATTAAAACCATTACCTCTTAAGAATGAACCAATACCTCCTATTAGATTAAATCTATTATCATCTTCCATATTGTTAAATATGTTTTCGTAGGATTCATCAATAAATTTCTTTGAAGCATCTAAATCTCTGTAAGGAACTCCAAGGCTATCTAAATCGCCTAAAATAGCATTATAAGCATTGACGAGTTCTTCTTCTCTGTTTTTGAGATAATCTCCATAAGCTGCTGTAGGTTGCTTGACAACATTATTTAAATCTTCTGGAGACATGTTCATGCCTTGCTTTCTAATAAAGTCATCATCAACTTCTTCTCTAGCATAGTCTCTAGCCCAAGCATTAACATCGTTTTTATATTTTGTTTCGATGTCTTTTTGGATATTACCAAACTGACTTAAATGAGCTAATTGTGCTTTGGCATTAATCTTGTCAAATTCTTTTTCTTCTTCTAGCCTTTGGATATTATCTGCTATTCTATTGTTGAATATATTCTCAACACTACTTTTAACAGTACCAGCAACTTCTAAAAATTTATCAAAGTTAGTTTTGTCTTGACCAGTAGCCCTTCTTAAAATAGGGTTTGTTTTATATATATCACCGGGTTTATATGCTTTCATTATTACTCACTCCTCTCTAATAAACTTTTTACATCAACATCTTGCACTGCTTCATTTAATTCTGGACTAACAAAATCAGGTGCTCTTAAATCCTGTGAAGCTGCTTTTCTAATTTGATTTTTCATAATATCTACAGCTTTATTTGTTACTTCTGCTTCTTTATCTGCATCAGCTTCTTGATTCTCACCAGTATATAACTCATAGTCTAATCCAGCTTTTTCAGCCAAAGCCATAATAATAAAACCAACAGATTCAGCCAATAACAATATCATGTCTACAGTCCAAAGACCTCTTGAATAACCAGACAAGAGATATGTTCTAGCAATAGATTCAATAGGAACACCCTCAATAATCATATCTGTTATTTGTCTAAAAGCTTCTTTTTCTGTTAGCTCTTCTAAGATATATATTTCAGCCTCACGTCTATTAGTAAACTGAGGTGGTTGTTCCCATGCATAAGAAACATCTGTTGAATTTGTTAAGGATTGTCCCGGAACTGGTCCAACATAATCCATCATTTGCTGTAAAGACTCTTGAGATAATACTTGTCTACCTGCCATTTTATTGTCCTCCTAAAGATACTGTAGGTGTTGGGGTTTGATAAGCTTTTAAATCTCTCATAAACTTTGAAAAGACATCATCGCCATAATATCCTGCTTCGTACATGCTTTGAATTGTAGGTTGACCTCTAAATCCATTTTGAACATACATAGGATAGTTATTTCTACTATAATCATTATAAGAACTTGTGTCTGTTTGTAAAGGTGTAACATTAATATATCCACCACTGCCAATAACTTCTTCACCTGCACTCATTTCATTTAAACTAGCTTGAACTCCCATGAAACCAGCACCTACGTCTGAAAGACGACTAGCATCGTATTGAGCCATGACTTGTGAAACTTTATCAGCTTGTATATTTTCTAAACCTTCTTTACCAGCAAATTCTTCAAATCCTTTTACTCTACCATTATTATAATCAGTAAAACTATTTAAACGATTGTTAAGTTTTATTTGTTCGTCAGATAAAATATGAGTAGGAACACTTCTATATTGTGGTGTAAGTTCAAATACTTCTTTACCATCAGCTCCCATATATTTAACATTTTTATCAAAACCAACAACAACATCTGTTAAGTCATCTTGAGCTTCTAATTTAATTCTATTTAATTCAGCTTGTTTTGAAACATTTGAAGCATACATATCAACAGTAGTTTTACCAAATCTTTCTGGTTGAAAATCTTTAATTTTATTTAATTCAGCTTGAGTGAAATCTCTATCAACAAATGGGTCAATGCCTAACTCATCCCAATCTTCCATTTTTAATTCATTCATTTTGGCATTAATAGGGTCATCTAAATAGTTACCTTTTATTTGTGGATATTTCACAACTTTATCTTTTTCTAAAAGACTGGTTTGTTCTGGATTAAAAGACTCAGTATATCCTCTATCTACTAATTCACCATCTAGTTTAGCTGCATCGGCTGCTATAGATTCTGCAGTAATATTAGACGTTGGTAAATTTAAAGCCATTCTAACATCATCTAATTTATTACCAACAAAATTTGTAAAGCCATTATAAACATCTGTTAAGTTTCTATTAGCACCAACAGGTATTTTACCAATAGTATTACCAGCAATAGTACCCACAGTATCACTTATCATACCACTAACAGAAGAATAAACTCTACCAGCTAAATTACCTGCTTGAGCGATACCATTCATAACACCACCTATTAAGCCTCCTTGTGCTCCTGCCCAAGCTCCAAAGCTCGTCCACGCAGCTCCTATTCCCGGAAGCATTAAAGTAAGTGCTAAAGTACCTAAAGGACCCATACTACCAAAAAACTTACCTACTTCTCCTAAACCATTTTTCAATGCTCTACCTATAGGTGCTAAAGTTTTTTTAATACCTCTAAATATTTTCTTAAATTGTTTTTTTAAATATCCCATTTATTTTTTCCTCCGTTATTATTCTTTTCCAAATAGTGCTAAAAAGTTTTGTAATCTAACTAGATGTGCATTATCTTGTAGTGCACTGTTATCACCACCTTGCATACCTGCAACAGCAATGTTAGCATCTCTATCCTTGGCATTTTCTGAAGCTTTGAATATATAGTCAAATTCATCTCTAAGCTCCTGCCAAGATGTAGCCAATGCTGTACTTGTTAAACCAAACGCATTCTGAGCATTCATCATATTTACTTGGTTTTGTGCTGCGGTATCCATTGTTGATATTTTTCTTCGCCATTCAACATTTGACTGTTCGATTATCATAGCATTTTGAGCATTGAAAGTTTCTCTAGAAAACTCTTGATTCATTTTAGCTTGGTCAATACTTGCTGCTAACTGTGCATTAAACTTGTTTAAATCTGCTTCAATACCAAGCTCTTGTGCTTTTTTCTGATTGTATTGAGCAGCATTAAATTGTCTCATAGCATTTTGCTGACTTGCGTTGTATTGATTCATTTGTGCTCCTAAGTTTGCCCAGAACTGATTTAATTGATTTTCATTTTGAGCATTAAACTGAGAAGCTGCATTTTGATACGATTGATTAGACAATAAAGCCTGTTGTTCTTGTTGAGCTTTTAAAATAACAGCTTGTTGCTCATTAGACACATTAGTCATATCCATTTGTAAAAATGCTTGAGCATGTTGAGCAGCTACTTTAGTTCTTTGGTCAACTGCAGCTAAATCTAACTGAGCTAGTGCTGTAGCATTTTGCATAACAGATTGTTGCTCGGCATTAAAGTTTGCTAAAGTTGCACTTTGCATAAATTTACTATTAGCCAATTCAACTTGTTGAGCATTGTTAAACTTAGCCATATCCATACCAGCAACCATGTTAGCATTAGACATAGCTCTTTGTTGAGCAGCATTAAGATTTGCTATACCCATCTGTTGAGCAAGTTCAGCATTCTTAATGTTCATGTTCATCCTAGCTGTTAAATTAGCTAGTTCAGTTTGCTGTGCTGCTGATAGGTTTTGTGCTTCTGCTTGGTTTTGAGCAGTTAAGTTTGCTAATCTAATTTGCTGTTCAGCCGATAGATTAGATTTTTCCATATCTTGTTTAAAGGCAGCATTCTTAGATAAAAAGTCAGCTGCTATTTGATATTCAACTAATTTTGATTGTTGCTCTGCAGACATGTTTTCACGTTCTGTTTCATTCATGATTTGCAGATTAGCTAATTCTACTTGTTGCTCATTGTTTAAATTTAAAGCATCCATAGCTTGTTTTTGTTGAGCATTAAGTGTTGCTGCTTGTTGTCTATTTTGTAAGTTAGCTATTCTTACTTGTTGTTCTTGTTGTTCTGTTGTTAAAACAGCTTGTTGTTCAAACTGACCTGTTAAGACTTTTAGTTCTTGAGCAAACTGTGCTGATTGACTTTCAGCTGTTTGTCTATTACTTAAGTTTTGTAATCTTACTTGTTGGTCTTGTTGAGCAGCTTGAAGATTTGCTTGTTGTTCGTTGCTAAGATTTTGTGTAGCTCTTTGTTGTATAGCTTGAGCATTAGACTGTGCCATAGGCAAAGCACTTTGAATAATAGCATTAAATAAAGAATCTCTTGCTACTGTCGAAGCTAATATACCTCTTTGAGCCATAATGCTATTAACAGTATCAACAGCTGGTTTAGCCCATAAAGGTACTTCACCTGATTCGAGACCACCAAGCAATGCTTCCATCTGTGAAGACACTAAAGCTTCAGTTGGTAAAGCTGCTACTGCTGCTTGTACATTTGTATCTGCTGTATCTAATTGTGCTGTAACAGTTGCTGGGTCATCAACAATAGCTGCTGCAATATCTTGAGGAACATCAGCAGTTTCTGCTATCATTTGTGTGGCAGCACTTTTAGCTGCTTCACCTTTTACTGTTCTTCTTTGTGCAGCTTCGAAACCTGCTGTATTAATTATTTCAGCAGCCATACCTGTTGCTGCTTCGCCTGTAATAGCTTCTCTTTCTCTTATTTCAGCTTGAGGTGTTTCGGATAATTGAGCAGCTACTCCAACAACTTCAGGAACAAAAGCTCCAGATGAGATTGCTGCATCAACTGTTGCTGCTTTAGAAGATTCAACAGCCTGTCTAGTAATTTGTGCTGCTTGAGCTGGACCTGAAAGTTTTCTAATTTCTTGAACTTTCATTTTTGAATCATCAGATAGCTGACCATAAGCAGCTTCAAAGTCTGGAGTATCTTCTATTTCAGATGCTTCCATTTTTACTACAGCTTTTTGAGCAGGTAATCTTGCTTTGGCAGATTCTCCTTGAGCTAAAGGTTTGCTACGAATATCTGCTGCTGCTCTTAAAGCTAAGTCAACATCTTCAGATATAATACCTGTTCCTTTTGGAATAATTTCATCTTCATAAGCTTGACCAAGTAAAGCTGCTTTTGCTTCTAGACCTAAATCAGCTAATGTTATTTGTCCTTTAGAAATTTTATCTAATAATTCTCCAGCTCCTCTAGCTCTGTATTGTCTTTGCATTTCTGCCAGAGACATGCCGGGGTCTGTTGGTTTATCACCAAATGGTGTGTAATAGTCATAAATATTATCTGATGGAGTTCTACCTTCTAATACTGGTGGTTTGTAACCATAACCTTCACCGCCTATATCGACACCTGTAGTTTCTGGTTGAGGTGCAGGAGGCTGAGGAGTTCTAGTTCCCGGTTCTGGAGCTGGTGTTGGGCTTGGAGCAGGGGTAGGGCTTGGAGCAGGAGTAGGAGCAGGACTTGGAGAAGGACTTGGGCTTGGACTAGGTTCAGGAGTACCAATAATAATAGGCTTATCACCTACATCTTGTTCTGCTCCACCAAAACCGGGTTTTTTACCGGGAGGTACAGCACCAAAATTAGCTCCGCCTTTTTGAAAAGCAGTTCTTGTAATTACATCCATTATATCTTGTAGATTATTTTTTCTTTTTCTTGCCATAGTTCCTTCTTATTTTATATTTACTTATACTTTAATTCAAATAGCTTGTCAATCTTTTCATCAAGCTTTTCAAGCCTATCCATAACTGCATCCATATTGTTTAATAATTCATCTTTAGTAACATAATGCTTAGCAATCTCTTCACGAGTTTTATTAAGCAATATGTCTTGTCTTTTAAGTTCTGAAGCATTGGCTCTAATCCCATACAGCAATGGAGCAAGTACCAAAGTTATAAAAATGTTCCAAAATAAATATGGGGTTAGTTCCATGTTAGCTTCCTATAACTTTACTAACTGATGTTGGATTTATCTTTTCTGCAATCTGAGCATCAATACCATCTTTGTAAGCTTGTACTTGGTCAGCACCCATAACTGCTTCAACCCAGCCCTGTACTTGTGATACGGTCACATTATCAAATTCTGTAAAATTAGAAAGGTCTGAAGTATCAAGACCTATACTGCCATAAACTGAACTTGACAAGGGATTTCCGTCAGCATCATTATTTGCATCATCTTCACCAGACAACCTCCAGTGCACATTATATATCACATTTGAATGTCCGCTTTCTGTTGGGTAGACATCTACATTTGATACGTCCCAAGTATAATTAATAGCCATTCTAGTTTCCTCCTTTTAATAGCTCTATTTCACTTTTGAGTGATTCGATTTGTTCTTGTTGTTCTTTCATACCTTTAACCAAGTGGACAACTAATTTTGAGTAATCCATTTGGTAATATTCTTCTTCATTTTGTGAAACTGCATTAGGTACAATTTCTTCAACTTCTTGTGCAATTAGACCTTCGTCACTCTGTCCATCTGCTTTCCAATTATATGCAACTGGATTGAGAGCATTAATAACTTCTAAACCTCTGGCTTCACCAGTAATTTCTTTGAGTCTGGCATCTGAAGAGGTGTTGTATTGTGTAGCCGAACCACTTGTATTAATAGTACCTACAGAACCATTAGGGTTGTAAAATTCTATATGAGTGGCTGCTGCTGTAGAGTTTCTTGATGAAGCGGAATAACCAGGTGTAGACCACGAAAATAATCTTCCAGCCTGAGAAGCACCCGGAACTGAAGTAGTACCTATTAATACATTCCCACTACTATCAATCCTCATGCGTTCTGAGCCATTTGTACCAAAAGCTAAAGTATATGCTGTTGGACAAAACATATTGGCTACATCTGCTACTGAACCAGAAGCACTAAATGAGTAGCCATCACCACCACCAGTTGCATAATAAATACTGCCATCTGCTGCAATCCTCATGCGTTCTTCTGGGGAGCCTGTTCCTGAACAACTATTTACAACAAAGGCTGACTCTCTGTTTCCTGCGTTTGTCTTGACTGCTCCTATTGTTATATCCTGAACATCTGTACCATTAAAAGTGTTGTTCATGTTAAAACTAATAAGAGATACATTGTCTACAGCAGCTGATGAGTTATTGTGTATGCATAAACCAGCATCGGTTGTGCCATATGTTCCTAGAATATCTAAACTAAAGTCAGGACTAGTTGTTCCAATACCTACGTTGCCACCAGATTCAATACAGAACCTTTCTGTTCCAGTTGTCATGCTACTTGCACCAGAACGATAACGTAAAGCATCATCCCCATTTTCATAACCTAAAACACCAGAATTTCTAACGCCTGAAACACCAAAATGAATATGTGGATTGTAGCTATCTGAAGGTGCAAAAATTTGCAATACTGAATCTGCACCAGAGTTTTGTATTTTTGCAATTCCTTGAACGTCTAGTTTTTGTGCAGGATTTGTTGTACCTATACCTACGTTGCCTAAGCTATCTATTCTCATGCGTTCTGCACCATTTGTATCTAAACGCATAAAGTTTGAATTAGCATCGTAATAAACAGCACCATCACCATTATCAAATGTAACACCTGTTGTTGAGGTTGCTCCACCATCTATACGAGCAAAAGTATTACCTGTAGAGCTTATATGTAATTTTTGTGCAGGACTATCTGTACCGATACCTACCCTTTGGTTTTCATCTATCATTAAGGTCAAAGTATCGGTTGTTGAACCTGCTGCTCTTGAATAAAAAGCATGACCAGCACCATTACCAGTAGCATCATCTTGTATAGCAAAATATTGAGCAACTCTGTCTGTTGTGCCGACATTATCAATACTTATTCCTAGTGAACCTGCTCCACCTGCTCTTCTTACTTGTAAAGGATGTGCAGGGTTGGTTATACCAATACCTACATTGCCACCTAAAGGATTAAGTAATAAATCATACTGAGCTACACTGGTATCTAAAACATAAGCAGATTGTATGTAAGACCTAAAAGGAGATGAAGATTGAGTGCCAAATAGTAACCCATTACCTCCTGTTGTTTCAAATTTAACAGTACCTGTAGTTTCATCAATAGTATCATTAGGTGTCCCAAAAACATTTAATGTTTGATTAAGATTTCCAACTCCACCAATACCTACAGCATCTTCAGAAGCATCTACAAATAATGTATCTGTATCTACTGTTAAATCACCTGAAACTGTTAGGCTCGATAGTGTGCCGACTGAAGTTACATTTGGTTGAGCTGCTGTAGCTAGAGTAGCTGTTAAATTACCATGAAATTGAGCAGTACCATCACTAAATAATGTAAAGTCTGTTTGCCCTTGTCTACCAATTCTAAAATCATCTTCAGCTACATCAATTCTATAAAATTCATAAGTGCCATCATAGTCTGCTGCTGTATCTAAACGTAGTTCACCACCTTCAGCACTTCCAGTAGCTGCACCACTAATTTCTAAAATTGCACTATTATTATCTTCTGTTCCAATTGTTAGGCTGCCTGTAGTTATTAAACCTGTAAGTGTACCAAGACTTGTAATATTAGGTTGTGCTGCGGTTGTAAGAGTACCTGCTATGTTACCGAAGGCTACATCACCTGCAGAGCCTGAGAAGACTTCTGAAGTATTCGTAGCATCTGGAATAAATGTAAAGACTGAAGCACTATCATCGTAACCAAAGAAACCTACTTTAGCGGCTGTACCATTGTGCCATCTAAATTCTATACCTCTATCTTTATTATCATCTGCAACTGGAGCTGTATCGCCACCTAGAGTAAAGATTGGGTCATCAACTGTAACTGTTGTACTGTTGACTGTTGTCGTTGTGCCATTAATTGTTAAATCACCGGTAACTGATAAATCTCCGCCTACGGAAGCATTACCAGTGGTGTCCATTGTTGTAAAATCAGCAGCAGCTGGAGTAGCTCCACCAATAACTGTACCATCAATAGTACCACCATCAATGTCTGGAGTATTTATGTCTGGACTTGTAAGTGTTTTATTAGTTAAAGTTTGTGTGTCGGTCAGTGTAGCCACTGTAGAGTCTATCGCAACTGTAACACTATTGGCAGAAGCAGATGTATCTATACCTGTACCACCAGCAACTGTTAAAGTTTCAGAATCTAAGTCGATAGCAATAGTACCACTATCGGTTGTTAAATCTAAATCTTGTGCAGTAACTTGTGAGTCTACATAAGCTTTAACGGATTGTTGGGTTGGGACCAGTGTTGCTGAGTTTGAAACCATATCGTCTTCGTCAGCAAAAGCTGTAATGGTTATAGTACCATCTGAAAGTGAACCATAAGTAACAGTCCCGGTTGTTGTAATGTTTGATGAGCCATTGTCGATAGCTCCGAAGCCTGACGTAATGCTACCAGCATTTAAGGCTCCAACTGTTGTTACATTTGATAGCGTATCTAAGGCTGATTCAAAATAAGTTTCAAAGTCTGTTAGAGCAACTTGCTTCATTACTCCAGCATCATTGACAACAACTCTGTCAGCATCTGCTAAGGTGGTAGCAGTAGCTGCTGTGTCGCCATCTACAATGTTAAGTTCTGTAGCTGTTGATGTAACTCCGTCAAGAATATTTAGTTCAGCAACAGTTGCAGTAATACCATCTAAGGTATTAATTTCAGCTGCTGTTGCAGTAACTCCATCAAGAATATTAAGTTCTGCTGCTGTTGAAGGA
>Ga0209951_1000226_pt1 | contig 11938 bp, 14 predicted proteins | sample SalPon2_A_H2O_MG_2_FD_185725 | JGI IMG/M metagenome (GOLD analysis project Ga0209951, IMG submission 185725) | Salt pond water microbial communities from South San Francisco under conditions of wetland restoration - Salt Pond MetaG SF2_A_H2O_MG... ...
TAACTGGTTTGAACGTTATTGAACAAATGACGTATCCGCCATTTTCACTTTTAGGACTTGGTTGTACCCTGTTAGCAACGTATAGTGTAACGAAAGCGTTTACGACGTTAACAGAGGAGGAATTTGAATCATTCGCCCTGCGTAATGTAGGACGTGGTGCTATGGTCGCATTCACGGGTTTGACCACTGCCGCCATTGCTAATGTATGAGTTTTTAGCCACGTAACTTATAAAATCAATCATTTTCATTTTTTCTTCGAGTGTAAATGTTCCTGCTCTACGAACCACGTAGGCCAAGAGCATGAGTAAAAGATAAATAGACTCGTGTATATCCATTATGCGTTCTTCTTCTTAAACACTTCTCCTAATTTAGGATATTTTTTAAACGTGAAAAACGATCCAGCAAGTAACAAAACTATGTATCCAACAATAGACATAGTCGCGTAGTTTTTATCACTATCTTTAACGGAACTTTCACATTCGGGCTGACGCATTATATCCATGGCAATGGCAGATGACGTAAGACCCATAATGGCATATACCATGGTAAAAACACCACCTTCATTTTGTACAAGTTTCATGAATAAAAGAACTATTGGGATTGTTATAGCAACGGTCATGGTATGACTCATAAACATTTTGAGGTTCGCATACTTTTCGGAGCTTTGAATACCTTCACACTTATTATACTTATCGATACCAAGGGAAGTAATTGCAACGTAGAATATACCAAGTAAAACGACTAATCCCACCTGGGCGTACCCAATTTCGGTTTCAATTTTACCCGTTTTCAATTTATTAACTACATTGACGAGTTTAGGATCTCTGACGAGAGTCGTTTCAGACATTTATAGTGTACTGAGAAATTAATTTATCAGGTTTTATAGGTCTTTAAAAAAGGTGATATATTCGAATATCTGATTTTGTTTTTTTAAGACTTTATAAACTGTATTAAATCGTCATATGTTTTATGTTGTTTCCATCCTAAAGATTTAAGTTTTTTCGATGTTATATAATATCGACTATCATTGAAAGGTCTATCATCAACATATGTTATATATTTATCATAATCATCTGAACCAGTAATTGTTTTTATCATGAGTTTTGTAACATCCATGACGGATATTTCATTATCGGATGCGATATTATAAATTTCACCTGGTTTACCCTTTTTCCAAACTATATCTACTGCATTCACGACATCTTCTACGTGCATGAAAGCGCGTTGTATTACAGCGCTTTTAGTACCGTGTATTGTACACTTCTTCCCTTCGCGTAATAGTTTTTTAAATTTAGGGATAAGTTTTTCGGGATACTGGTTAGGTCCATATACATTATTACACCGTATTGTTTTGATATTCATTTTATATGAATCTATGTATGATTGGACTATCATTTCGGCTGCGGCTTTTGAAGCTGAATATGGGTTTGTTGGTTTTAATACACCTGTATCTTCACTAAAAGGTACATCGGTGATACATTCCCCATAGACTTCATCCGTACTAAAATGTATAAATTCTACACCTGGTTTAAGTTCACGTAATTTATCGAGTAAAACATGTGTACCAAATGCATTATTTAGGGTAAATTTTTTAGGATCGTTAAATGAGTTGTCTACGTGACTCATGGCAGCGAAGTGAAAAACAACGTCAAAATCATATTCTTTTATAATATACCCTACAAGGTCTTCATCGCATATATTACCCTTTACAAATGTGGCAACACCAGGGTTAACGTTATGTACATTTGAGCAGTAATCAAGTTTATCTAAGTTTACAAATTTAATATCGGGATATTTTTCTTTCATTAAATTTAAAAAGTTAGAGGCTATAAAACCACATCCACCTGTTACCAGGGCTGTAGTCATTATTATTTATTAATAGCAAAATTTTTAAGTAAATTACACACACGATCGACATCTTCTAGAGTCATACCATGATGTGCACCTAGTAAGAATCCATTACGCATGATAGTATCCGCATTTTCAAAATCTTGTTTAAATTCCCTAAACGCCGGGTGTCTCGTGATATTACCGGCAAACGTGACACGCGTTTGAACATTATTTTCTTCGAGATATTTTATAACACCGAGGCGATCTTCACATTGTAATGGTATAGCGAGCCAATTCGGGTTTCTAGAATCGTCTGGTAATGTATAATACGAACAGTCTTTCAAGTTTTCTTTGTATCTTTCAATAAGTGAACGTCTAATTTTTAAAAATCCATCAAGTTTATCGAGTTGTGCAAGTCCGAATGCAGCATTCATTTCACATGCTTTTAAGTGATATCCGGCAACACCATACAAAAATTTCCAATCGTATGGAATCCCATCCACAGAATGGTTAAACCTTTCAGAAGGTTCTTCAATATTGTCACCAATTCGACCCCAATCACGGAACATGAGTGCGCGTTTATATTGTTCTTCATTATTGAACATGACCATACCACCAATACCACCGGCTGTTATAACATGACTCGCATAGAAACTCGTGGTGCTTATATGTGTACACTCATTCCGCGTTATTGTATCAGCCGAATCTTCAATGAGAGGTATTCCTGGGCAAACTGATCTAATACCCTCCCAATCAGGTACATTACCTATAAGATTTGGAATTATAATACATTTCGTCCTATGTGTTACGGCCGCTACGACCTGGTAAGGTGCGGGTACATATGTGTTTAACTCAACGTCACAAAATTTTGGTACGAGACCGAGTTGTAGAATTGGGGCAACTGTAGTTGCAAAACCACATGCAGGTGTAACGACTTCTGAACCTTTTGGGAGATCAAGTGCCGCAAGTGCGAGTAAAATAGCGCTACTCCCAGAGTTTACAAATAACCCCATTTTTTTACCGAAAAGTTCAGATGTTCGTTTTTCAAATTCTATCGTACGTTTACCGAAACCAGCTAACCACCCGTCACGGAGACACTCCTCGACGGCCTTGATTTCTTCTTCACCATACGATTCGAATTTATTAGGTGCATACCAGACCTTATTAACAGACATTTAGTTAAAGAGTACTATCATCTTTAAGTAAATGAAAGTGTGTGTATTAGGTTCAAATGGTTTTATTGGTAAGAATTTACTCAGGGATATGGATTGGGTGGGCGTTACACGAAATGACCTTGACTTGACCGATCAAAAAGCTGTCGAAACATACTTTAAAATACATAAATATGATGTCGTCATTCACTGTGCCGTCGTTGGTGGGAGTCGTCTTAAAAAAGATGAAGGTGATGTTATTTATAAAAATATTCTTATGTTTGAAAATGTCATAAGAGTATTTAATGGAAAATTAATATATTTTTCGAGTGGTGCAGCACTTCGTGGCAATCCACCAACGGATCCATATGGTCTATCAAAGTGGAGTATCGATAGACGTATAGAAATCATACCAAATGCATATTCACTTAGGATTTGGGGGTGTTATGGTCCGGGTGAAATGCCATCGAGGTTCAGTGCTATATGTAAGAGAGAGGGACATGTCGTTATTGATCAAGATAGATATTTTGACTTCATAGACATTGAAGATGTCCGTAAAATTGTTGGTGAATATATAAGAGATGAACGTTCAGAAAAGGAGTATAATTTAGTGTATAAAGAAAAATTATTACTTTCACAATGGGCGAAAAAATTTGGTGCTACATGGGAAATTGTAGATACTTTAAATATAGGAGAAAGTTATTGTTCTACCTGATCAATTTCATTTTGATATTATACATAAAGATTAGATAGTCATTTATATAAATGAAGCTCCTCGATTGTTCTTTACGTGACGGTGGTTATGTCAATGATTGGTTCTTTAGTAAAGAACATGCGAGAGCGTGCTACAATACAGTGAAAGATTGTGGTATTGAGTACTGCGAAGTCGGGTTTCGTCGAACAGTGTCATCTTCTGGACCGTGGTTTTATACACCCGAGTCTCTCGTGAATGAAACATTCAAAGATATCATTGTACCTGAATGTAAATTAGCGCTCATGGCTCAAATGGGAACATTTACGATTGGTGACTTTCTTCCAGTATCTTCATCTCTTATAAGTATGGTGAGAGTTCTCGTGGCGTACCACTGTAAGGATAAAGATGATACAAAACTAAATGTAGAACTTTTTGAGGACACTGTAAAGATGTGCCATAAACTCAAAGAGCTTGGTTATAAAGTATGCATTAATATTGGTCGTATTGAAAAAATGAGTGAACATCAAATTGAGGAAATATGTGAAATTATTAAGGGTGCTCCAATTGAGTATCTTTACATTGCAGATACATACGGTAATTTAGGGATCTATAAAATGCGAAGCATATTAGAAACTATTAAGAAGTATCATAATGGTCCGATTGGTTTCCATGCACACGATAACCTGAAGAATGCATCTGTGAAAGCAATCGATGCACTTTACAATGGTGCCGAAATAGTCGATGTCACATTTGGTGGGTTTGGTCGTGGTTCAGGAAATGCTAAAACAGAATATGTCCTTGCACACATGGAGAATAAAGGTGATTATAAACTTTTGCCGGCTCTTATTTACTCCGATAAATGGGTAGAGTCATACAAAAAGTCGGGAATACCATACCTCCTTTCTGGTATGAAGTCAATGCATGTCAATTACGCAATTGAAGTAATTGAGAAACATGAAGAGTTAACGATCGAGGAAGTGTATAAAATATACAATAAAATTGTAGACGCAAATAAACATAACTTTTATTCATCAGATATTCTCACACAATACATGTAAAAACTTCATATGTAAATTATTTAATTACATCTTTAAACCAAACGTTGTGAAAATTTTGATTATTTTCATATTTTGGATGAGGAATTGTATGAACCCTGGTAAAACCACACGTTGTCAAAATATTATCAAGTTCTTCATATTTTTTCATCATTTCACCCCATGGAATACCATCTTGTTCATATATTAATATTCTGGTACTTTTAATAAAATCTATATTCTCTTTTACAAAATCATAAAAGAATCCTTCACAATCTGCAACAACAGAATCAAACTTTACATCATACATTTTTTCAATGTCGTGAAGTGTTTTGTTTTTTACATTTGGATTTTCAGATGGTTTTGTATATGTTCCATATTCATGAAAATCAAATTTTGGATCTATAAACTTAAGTTCATATCCACGCTCTGACACGACACCATTAAATATATGAAACTTTCCACCATTTTCACCTCTATTTTTTGTAAGCGTTTCAATTACTGATGAATCTGGTTCAACTGCAACGTGTTTTGTAGGGTCTTCGAGAACTTCTGATATAACACACGAAACTGTCCCGTACCTCGCACCAAGTTCCAACACACATGCATTCTTTGGCAAGTAGGTTCTTATCAAAAAACGTTCTTCTTTTTCATAATCTATATTTACTGGATTACCTTCGCGATCAACAAATACCATCTACATTATTTAGATATAGTATCTTTAAACTCTTGCAACGAACATATTTAATAAAATTATTGTTCTACTTTATACATTTCATAATAATGCCATTGGGGTTTTCTAGACCGATGAAATCAAGAATATCTTGTTCAAATTTTTTAGTTCCAATGTCTTCAAACTTTAATACCAATAGTTTTCCAGGTTTATCTTTGAAATATTCTAAAACTTTATGGTTATGTATTTCATATACAATGCGAAGGCGTTCTTTATATATGTCATCATAAGGTCCATTTACACCTAATATGGCATTATTACCCTTATTTCTGACGATGGGCCATAACTGTGCATCATAATTCTTATAACTATTGATAAAAGATTCCGTTTCTCGGATACATATAATAAATTTGGAATCTTCATAAGTTTCATGAATATGTTTATACATACCAAAATATGGATAGTCTCGCGCAATCATATCATTATTGTTTTGAAGGAATTCATAAATCCTTGGATTTTCAACAATTCCATTATGAACTGATGTTCGCATATCATCATTTGAGATAACGATATTTCCATCGTTAACTATTAAGTGGGTTGGATGGCTGTGAAGGTCTATACTTCGCCCGGCGTAAGATTTATATACCGACACTTCATTAATAAAATCACCAATACTTCTGGATGCAGTTTTGAAAAATCCACAATAAATAATTTTCATTATTATAATATATTTAATATTCTTTAAACTCGCTTCACAAATAAATTAGTATTGATAAATTCGTCATCTAAAAATGGTTCCATTTCTTCATGTGGCATATTTTTAAAAGTTCCATCTGGTAATGGTTTATTTGCAGTTCTTGGGAATCGAGCTTGTATATTACATATAATTTCAACAATAATCGGACCATTTGTATGATTCAAATATTCCGTATCTTCATCTTTTTCAACCTTGTAATACGGAATATCATACGCATTTGAAACCTTTTCAATATCACAAAATGTAATATCACTTTTTGAACTTGTACCGTATTCTCTTTTAAATACTGTACTTTGTGTAATTTTGATAGCCCCGTATCCATCGTTATTAAATAGTAGTATAGTCACTGGTAAATTATGTTGTTTCAATATTTGTAAATCTTGTATATTGTATTGAAATGAACCGTCGCCGACAATGACATATGTTCTTTTACCATGTAAAGAAGCCCCTATAGATGAGGCTACTTCATATCCCATATCCCCATGCCCACTTGTAATGAATCTATCACCCTCCTTATAACGGTACATGTGCCATCCAACACAATAAATAGAACCAGATGACATAGTGACAATCGAATTTCCATTCTTTTCTCTGAAGAATGCGTTCAAGTGTCTATATGGACACACAAGTGTTCCACTTCGTTCGGGTATTTCTTCTTCCCATAACTCTTTCCACTCTTTATTTTTTTGAATCCATTTTTCACATATATTTATAGTAGGTAATTCATAATCGAAAAAGGTGTTTAAATCCATATGAAGTTGAATATCCAATTTCTTTTCGGATATAAATTCACTTTCATCTATGTCAATAGAGACAATCTTCGCTTCTCGAGCGAAAAGCTCTCGTTTATAACCCGTGATACTCTTACACAGTCTAGAACCGAGACACAATACAAGATCTGCATTCTGTATAGCAAAGTTACCCGCGCGATTACCAATCAAACCAGTCTTACCAATATAATCATCACCCAAATCACTACCAAAAAAACTCACAACATATGGGATTTTATGACGTTCCAAAAACTCTCTAAATTTTTCCTTAGTTTTTGAAAGATGAATGCCATTTCCGGCGAGTATAATAGGTCTTTTTGAGTTTGACCATACATCTATAAATTCTTTTGATACTACGGAAATTGAATTATCTAAAGGGTATGTCCAATTTTCCATAATTTCAGGAACTTGCATAGACTGAACATCGACTGGTATAGAAATCCATACAGGTCCTAACCTACCCGTTGTGAGATTATGATAACATTCTTCAAGAACTTTTAAAGTATCCATTGGTTCTATAAGTTCAACTGCGTATTTAGTTATACCTTTGACGCATTCGACTATATCACAATCAGAACCGAAATACCCCCGTATCTTACCACCATAAGATCTAATATTATCATTTTTCTGTACCTGTCCACTAATAAATAAAACTGGAACACTATCCTGATACGCGATAAGACACGGTGTTATTGCATTTGTCGCACCACATCCAGAAGTTACACAACATATACTTGGATTATGTTTATACGAAGACCAACCAATGGCTGCATATCCAGCGGGTTGTTCACCGTGTGTATATATGACATCAAGTTTTTGTCCAAATGAATCATTTAGATGCATAGCAAATCCACCAGTCACAGAAAAACATTTTTGTATATTTTTTTTTATTAGAAAATCTGTTATAAAGTCGGATACTTTCATTTATCATTTAAAGAGTAAAAACTTTAAATCATTAGAATGAAGATACCAAATACTATTTTTATCAAACATTGTCCGAATTTATCACCCGAACGTAAAATTTTTTTATCTAAACATCTCGAAGAAAGAGTTCCTATAAAAGATGTAAGATGGGAAGAAGATTATAATCATACACATTTATTTGTTAATTGGATTAATAATAAACTAAAACTTCCTTATGGATTGAAATTAACGAGTAATATAATAAAAACGATAATGTCTTGGAAAACGATGATTGAAGAAAATATAGAAAGTGCTATTTTTATAGATGATGATATCCTTTTTCATAAAGATTGGGTATCCATTTTTGAAAGTATACCCGATATTGATCAGGACTGTTTTTTAAACCTCGGTATATCACCGTTTTATGATATACAACCGGAACACGGTAAAGTTTATCAACTTAATAATAACGCTGGATGTGAAGCAGCATGGATGAGTTTAAATTTTGTAAAAAAAATAATGAAAAATTTAAATATACATCATGCAGGTGATATAGTTTTACACGGATATGTACATAGTATTAATAAACCTATTCTATGTGTACCAATATGTCATCAAACTTCGATGGTAGTGAAATCGACATCTCTCGAACATGAATCTAGGGACACAATGCATTGGGTAACCTATATACAAAAATATTCCGAAATGCCAAAATTAAATTTAGATGAAATTTTTAAAGATTATGAAATTCTTAAAGAGAAAAAGGAAAAATTAGAAAATAAATTTTATGAAATTTATGGAAAAAAAATAGACATGAAACAAATTGAATATATTGAAAGAAGTGGTGAATATAAAGTAAATATACTCAATTTTCATTAACTTAAAAAAAATAAAATATATTATTTAAATGATAGTTACACCGTTTGGTTCTTGTAGAATTGAAGGTATTGCACATTCTTCCAATTTAAGTAATGAAATTTCTTATACACATTGTACAAAGGAAATTATACAACTTATAAAATATATAAATGGTGATATAAAATTAGAAAATTATTATGATAGATTTTGTATGAGAAAATCTATAATAAATAAAGAATCTATGAAATATGATCCAAGTTTTAAGGAACGGTTCGATAAAACTGATGTTTTTGTGATAGAAATTACATCTATGAAAAAGTACATGTATAAAGATAAGTATTTTTCACACATGGCTGTAGATAGACGTCTTTTTGATGAGGATTATAAAAATACACCCGAAGATATATTCAACGAAACAAATGTTATTCTACAAACAGATGAAGAAATTGAAAATGATATATTAGAAATACAAAAACTCGTGTTTCCACGCCCAATTATTGTGATATCACATATAAATGTAACTTATAATGGTAATAAATTATATAAACGTGATTATTTAATTACATTACTCGAAAAAATATGTAAAAAAAATAAAATTATGTTTATTAATCCTACAAATTTATTAACTCAATTTGAACAAAGTGATATAATGGAACCCGATTTGGGACATATTAATCTTATAACTAAACATATACTTTACAATCATATTAACTTATGTACTTCTTATATTTTTCAAAAAGGGGATTTTTATAAAAGAGATCCTATATTGTTACATCAAAGTATCATATAAATTGTCATTCGATTCTGTAACTTTATAGTTTCCTTTATTGTCCCAACGATTATCTTGTTTTTCAATAGATTTAATATGCCATAAAGCGATTCTTGGATCAGCTTGTAATTGTACAATTTTATCCGTACCCGTTATAACTTCATGTAAACCACGAGACCATTTTATATTTTCGTCATTTTTTAAAATACGCCCTTGATAATCTGGCCAATTTATCCAATCGACTTCATTCGTTTTAAAATTACATTTTTTAAGCCATTCTTGTGTAAATCCTGGATGAATATTTATTCTTGGTATCATTATCAATTCGGCACCGGAATCGTGTATCATTTTTTTTATGTTTACGATAAGATTCTCTTTTGGCATTTCATCGGGATCTATAATAAATATATAATCACCTGAACACTTAGTTAAATGAAAGTTTCTATGGACTGCAAAATTACCATCAAAGTCCTTTTCACACGTAACTATTTTATCACCGAAATATTCGATGACGGTTTTAACATTTTCAGTAACATGTGCTGTATCTATTAAAATATTAATTTCATCTTCTTCATCTTTGACTTTTAGTAAGAACGATACGAGTGAAAATAAATCACGGGATTCGTTACATACACAAATAGCGTAAGATAGTTTCATTATATTAAAGAAAAGGCGTTAATCTTTAATAATGAACACTGTTAATACACCGAATGGTATATTTTATATAGACGTAGAAGATTGTTGGATACGTAACCATATGTCTTCCGGTAAAGTATTTGAACACCATATAATTAATGGTATGCTAAAACAATATATAAAAAATTCTAAATATGTAGTCGACGTAGGTGCAAATATAGGATGTCACGCGGTAAGTTATGCGGGTTTTAGTCCCGATATCAAAATATGGGCATTTGAACCACAAGAAAAATTATATAATATTCTTACGAAAAACGTACAAATTAATAAATATAACGATAGAATTACTGTATATAAAAATGGTTTAGGTCATCGTAATATGACATGTAACATGTCTGGATTAGACACCGCAGACAAAGATAATTTAAGAGGTGGGTGGAATAAAGGTGGTCTTGGTATTGGAAAGGGTGGTGAGGAGATAATGGTTACAACATTGGATTCATATGAGTTACCGGGTTTAGATTTTATAAAAATTGATGTAGAGGGTGCCGAAGGATTGGTTATAAAAGGTGGTGAGAAAACTATATCAAAATATAAACCGATAATATGTTTTGAACATAATTATCAGAGAATAGATCCTTCTGTCGTTGGTTTAAAAGATATTAGTACTCCATTTGAAGAATTGGTAAAATTGGGATATAAAAGATTTGAATATTTGGATTGGGATAATTATCTGGCTTTTCCAAATGATAGTAAATTTATATAACATATGAAGAGACTTTAAAGAAATGTTAGTTATATATTAATATGTTCGGTAAAATTCATGGACGGTTTTTTTTACAACAGGATCTTGGTATATCGAGTGATGATACACCATCTACGTTTACACTTTCTGAACTTATAGAGACTTACCCATATTGGCAAAAAATAGTAGAGGAATTAAGAAATAATTATGATACTGTTAATTTGTGTACAATGTTCGAAACGAATGATGTACACCCGGAAATAGTAGAAAAAATGAAACTTTTTGATGAAGTTATAGTACCATATGATTATCTTAAAGATATATTATTGAAACACGGAGTTAAATGTAAAGCATTAAATTATTGGACATCTTCACTTATTCGTTCGAAACCTAAAGTAATACATAAAACACGCGATCCTTCAAAACTTGTATTTTTGTATAATGGAACTAATGATATTCGTAAAAATGTAACAACACTTACAAGAATTTTTGCAAATGCACTTGAAAAAACAGAACATATACTTATTGTTAAAACAAATAAACCCGATAATTTAACAATAACTAAGAATATTCGCGTTATAACGGAACGTATTTCTGATGAACAATTAGCTTCACTATTCAATTTATGTGATTACTGTGTTACATGTACACGTGGTGAGGGTGTTGGGTTACTACACCTAGAAGGACACTATTTTAATAAACCTATAATTAGTCATGAACAAGGTGTGTTCAAACAATTGGATGTTGATATAATACCACTGCCTTCAACTGAAATTGATATAGATTACACATACGTTCCAAAGTTTCTTAAGAATGTGTTTTACGGTAAATGGTGGGACATTGATGAAAACAAATCTATAAAAATTATTAAAAAAATAATATATAACTAAATATATGCTTGAAGAAGAATTGGAATATATCGATACACTTAATGCTGATAATGTTAATAACATGGCGCAACTCGAGAACATATTAGATTTTCATAAAATACACATGTCTACCGATGATGACAAATATATATTAAGTGAATATTCAGCATGTGATAAGGTAAGTAAAGATGTAATATCGTGGTACTATCGTAATAAAAATATACTCAAACAGATGAAAGAATGGTCAGA
>Ga0209951_1000229_pt1 | contig 11892 bp, 18 predicted proteins | sample SalPon2_A_H2O_MG_2_FD_185725 | JGI IMG/M metagenome (GOLD analysis project Ga0209951, IMG submission 185725) | Salt pond water microbial communities from South San Francisco under conditions of wetland restoration - Salt Pond MetaG SF2_A_H2O_MG... ...
AGGTACTTCACTTATCCGTCAGTTGGTTGATGCCGGTACGCTGTCTAACTTACCCGGAGGGTTGAAATCCCGTGGTTTGAGGATCAAGGGCGATGACTCGCCTATCGAACCGGGTGAATGGAAGGATGTGGATGTACCGTCTGGAAGTATTCGTGACAACATTATGCCACTTCCGTACAAGGAGCCAAGCCAGACTCTACTTGCGCTACTTAACCAGATCACCACTGAAGGTCGTCGGTTAGGGGCGATCAGTGATATGAACATCTCTGACATGTCAGCTAACGCTCCGGTAGGAACGACGCTGGCACTGTTGGAACGTACGCTCAAGCCTATGGCTGCGGTACAGGCCCGTGTCCACTACGCGATGAAGCAAGAGTTCAAGATGCTCAAAGCGTTAATGGCAGAGTATGCGCCCACTGAGTACGACTATATCCCCATGCGGGGTGAGGTCAGTGCGAGGGTAGCGGACTACATGATGGTGGACGTGATCCCCGTCAGTGATCCTAACTCGTCAACGATGGCCCAGCGAGTTGTACAGTATCAAGCGGTATTGCAGATGGCGCAGAGCGCCCCACAGATATACGATCTGCCACAGTTACACAGGCAGATGATCGAGGTACTAGGAGTTAAGAATGCAGATAAACTTGTCCCGACCCAAGAAGATCTTAAACCGGTTGATCCAGTCAGTGAAAACATGGATGCGTTGGTTGGAAAACCACTCAAAGCGTTTATACAGCAAGATCACCAAGCGCACATAGCGACCCACCAGTCGTTTATGCAAGACCCTATGGTAGCCCAGATGATCGGTCAAAACCCGCAGGGTCAGGCTATTATGGCCGCTCTGCAAGCACACTTGGCGCAGCACTTAGGGTTCCAGTATCGGGCGCAGATAGAAGAACAACTGGGTGCAGACTTACCACCACCCAACGAAGAGTTGCCTGAAGAGATTGAAGTAACCCTTGCACAGCTTATGGCGAAGGCAGGTACACAACTCAGTCAGGCAAACCAACAGAAACAGGCGCAAGCGCAAGCACAGCAACAAGCTCAAGACCCCATATTCCAGCTACAGCAGCGTGAAGTGGCGATCAAAGAGCAAGAAGTGCAGCGTAAAGCTCAGAAAGATGCGGCAGAAATCCAACTCCGCATGGCTGAACAAGAACGCATATCGCAAAAAGATGCACTTGATTCCGCTATCGACACTAAAAAGCTAGGGTTGGATGAGAAAGAACTAGAACTGGAAGCTCAAAAAGAAGGACTGAAGCTCGCTAAATCGACCACTGAATCGCAAGATAAACTCAGTCTAGATTTGCTTCGGCTCATCGAACAACAGAATAAGGGTCAGTAATGGCTAAAACCGTCTTAGACGTGCTTAAAGATAAATTCGAGGAAGATAAATCCTCTGCACTACAGTTTCTTGGTAATGGGGGAGCGAAAGACTTTGCCCAGTACAAGGAAGTTACAGGTATGGTTCGGGGTCTCGAAACCTGTATCCGATATGTAGAAGACCTCTCGCGCAATATGGAAGAATACGATGAGTGAAGCAATAGAAACGTTGGCCCCTGAAGACATGCTGACGCAGGAAGAGATAGAGGCGCAGTTACCCAAACCCGTAGGTTACAGGGTCTTGGTTGCGTTACCACAAGTTGAAGAGACGTTCGGGGATACCGGGCTGCTTAAATCTTCAAACACAATAAGCCAAGAACACATTATGTCGATAATCGGACTGGTGTTGGATATGGGCGATCAAGCCTATTCTGACGAAGATCGGTTTCCGTCAGGCCCGTGGTGTAAGCCGGGGGATTATGTAATGTTCCGTATGAATACGGGCACTCGGTTTAAAGTTGGTGGGGTTGAGTATCGTTTGATGAACGATGACTCTATTGAGGCTATTGTGGCCGACCCCCGTGGTATCACACGCGCATAGGAGGTAACCATGCCATTTCAAAAAGTAGAATTTAGTTTCCCTCACGAAGACGAAGAAACTAGCACGGATATTGAAATCGAAGATTCAAGTGCTACCGAAATAGATTTGTCGGGTAAACCACAGATTGAACCTGAATCAGAACCTGAACCCGTAGTTGAGGAAGCGGTAGAAGATGATCTCGAAGTCGAAGTTGTTGATGACACACCAAAAGCTGACCGAAACCGCAAACCTGCGGAACCACCAGCGGAAGTTACTGATGAGGAGCTTGCGGAATACTCTGATAAAGTACAAAACCGAATCCGCCACTTTAGTAAAGGTTATCACGATGAACGTAGGGCTAAAGAAGCAGCGTTACGTGAACGCCAAGAGTTGGAACGAGTGGCTCAACAGCTTGTTGACGAGAATAAAAGACTTAAAGGTACTGTCAGTCAGAATCAGGAAGCCTTACTAGAACAAGCTAAACGTACCGCTGCCGGTGAGATGATTCTTGCCAAACGTGCTTACAAACAGGCGTATGAAGCAGGTGACGCTGATAAGTTGGTAGAGGCGCAAGAGAAACTAACTAACGCCAAGATAAAGGCTGACCGTTTAGATAACTTACGTACCGAACCTTTACAATCAGAGGAAACTGAGGTACAAACGCAACAAATAGAAGAACAATCCGCCCCAGCACCTATTGTTGATGAACGGGCTAACGATTGGGCAGCGTCCAATACGTGGTTCGGACAAGACGATGAAATGACAAGTTTTGCGCTGGGGTTGCATAATAAACTTGTCAAAGAGGGTATCAACCCTCAAACTGAAGAATACTACGAGAGAATTGATTCTCGTATGCGACAAGTATTCCCCGATCAATTCGAGGATGTTGGTGAAATAGAGGCCGAAAAGCCCAAGCGAAAGGCAAATGTGGTTGCACCCGCAACGCGGAGCACAGCCCCTAAGAAGATTAGGTTAACGCAAACACAAGTCGCCGTCGCTAAACGGTTAGGTCTTACACCAGAACAATACGCCAAACAGGTTGCTATAGACATGAGGAAACAATAATGGCTCAAAATAGATTAGATAGAGAGCAAACCACTCGCGCAAAGACGACCCGTAAACAGGCTTGGAAGAGGCCAGAAGTTTTGCCTTCGCCAACACCTGAAGACGGATACGACTTTAAATGGGTACGTGTAAGCACTCAAGGACAAGTTGATGCCATGAACGTTTCTTCTAAACTCCGTGAAGGTTGGGAGCCTGTCAGAGCAGAAGATCACCCAGAAATTACAATGGTCACCGTGGAAAACGAGCGATTTAAAGATAACGTTGTGATTGGTGGTTTGATGTTGTGCAAAGCTCCTTCAGAATTACCACAAGAACGAAACGCGCATTATGAACAACAAAATGATGCTCAAATTCATTCAGTGGATAATAACCTCATGCGAGAGAACGACCCACGTATGCCGCTATTCAACGAGCGGAAGACAAAGGTCACTTTTGGTAAAGGAACTTAAACTTTAATTTGAGGAGTCTCTAATGGCTTATCCAACTGTATCAGCCCCTTACGGGTTGAAGCCGGTCAACTTGGTCGGTGGTAGGGTATTTGCTGGTGCTACTCGACAGTTCCCCATTGCTTCTGGCTATGCAGCAAACATCTTCAACGGTGATGTTGTAAAGCTAATCAATGACGGTACTATTGAGAAAGACACTGGTACTGCTACGGCCACCCCCGTTGGCGTTTTTGTTGGCTGTTCTTACACTAGCCCTGCTTTGGGTTACACGTTGTTCAGTCAATACTATCCCACTGGCACTGTTGCTAGTGACATCGTTGCTTACGTTGTGGACGATCCCGACGCTTTGTTCAAGGTCGCAGTAACTGCTGCTGGCACTGCAAACATCGCCTCGGTAGCTCGTACTGCTGTAGGTAATAACTCTGTGCTCATCCAGACTGCTGGAAGTACCGCTACTGGGGATTCTAAAATCTCTATCAGCTCTACTACAGCTACCACGAACACACAGCCTATCCGAATCATTGACGTAGTGCCCGAAACGGCTACTGGCGCTGATGCCTTCGTAGAGGTTATCGTGAAGTGGAACTGGGGTATGCACCAGTATCAAAACGCAACTGGCGTATAAGGAGTAGTATAACATGGCAATTTCACGCGCCCAATTACTGAAAGAACTCCTCCCCGGTCTGAATGCTCTATTTGGTTTAGAGTATGCGAAGTACGGTGAAGAGACGAAGGAGATTTTTGAAACAGAATCTTCTGATCGCTCTTTTGAGGAAGAAACTAAACTGTCTGGCTTCTCTGCCGCACCTGTTAAAAACGAAGGCTCTGCCATCGAATATGACAATGCACAGGAAGCATGGAGTGCACGTTACACGCACGAGACCATTGCGATGGGCTTCAGTATCACTGAAGAAGCTATCGAAGATAACTTGTATGACTCATTGTCTGCTCGTTATACCAAAGCTCTCGCTCGCGCTATGGCGTACACCAAGCAAGTTAAAGGTGCTACCATCTTGAACAACGCTTTTGCTGCTGGAACCACTTACGGTGACGGCCAAACGCTTTGCTCAACGGCACACCCACTTGTATCTGGTGGCACTAACTCAAACCGTCCCGCTGTAGCGGCTGATCTTAACGAAACTTCTTTGGAAGCGGCTGTTATTCAGATTGCTGGTTGGACTGATGAGCGAAGCCTGTTGATCGCTGCGAAGCCTCGCAAGCTGATTATCCCACCCAACCTCCAGTTCGTAGCAACTCGTTTGTTAGAAACTGAAGGACGTGTTGGTACTGCGGATAACGATATCAACGCACTCCGTAACAACGGCTCTATCCCTGAAGGATACGCAGTTAACCACTATCTGACTGATCCAGATGCGTGGTTCTTAATGACTGACGTACCTAACGGTTTGAAGCACTTTGTCCGTACTCCGATGTCAACGTCTATGGATGCTGATTTCGATACTGGCAACTCGCGCTACAAAGCTAGAGAGCGATATTCCTTTGGGGTTTCTGACCCACTGGGAATCTTTGGTTCTCCCGGCGCATAAACGCGGGTACAGAAGAAGGGGCACATGTTGCCCCTTTCTTTTTTCTGTAGTATAAAGTAAGTCCTGACTGCGAAAGCAGACTTAACCCAAGACAGGAGATTACAATGGGTACCACAACTTTCTCTGGCCCAATCCGGGCTGGTAATATCCGCAACACTGTAGGAACTACGTTAGGTAGTGATGTAGCCAACGTTGGCTATGTTGTCATGATGCAGACGCACACAATGGATCTTTCCGGTGGCGCAATTGCAGCAGGATCAACTGACATGGTTATTCCTGCAAACTCTAAAATTATCGACGTAGTTGTAGATTTAGCTACAGCAGCTAACGCCACTACCAACATTAGCGTTGGTGATACTGTTGGTGGAGCGACTACTATTCTGAACACCCTTGCAAGCGGTACAACTGCTGGCCTGAAGACTGTTACTACTCAAGGTGGTGGCACGAACGCATGGGCAAACACTGGTACGGCTGATCTTAAATTGACGGTTACTAACAGTGCAGCAACCACCGCTGGGGAAGCAGTTATCACGATTCTGTACGCACAAGCCTACAACACTGCGGTACAGCCATAGGGAGTAGGTAATGTCTAGTTCTGATATCCAATCAAAACGGATTACAGGAACCGGATCATTAGGTGTTGGCCCTGCGCGTATTACGCAGATTCAAGTCCTGACTACTACTGGTTCTCCTCGTATTACTGTCACTGATGGTAACGGTGGGAATACAGTGTTAGATCTAGACTTCAGTGCAAGTTCTACGCATTCGGTCAATATCCCCGATGATGGTATCCGATGTCCTGATGACGTTTACGTTTCGACCTTTACTGCTTGTACAGCAGCGACTGTTTTCTATAGGTAACGCAGATGCGTGCTTATTACAAAGCAGGTGGGGGAGTATCTAAATCCCCTGCGTGGACGCGTAAGGAAGGCAAGAGTGAGTCTGGCGGCCTGAACAAAAAGGGCGTTGCTAGTTATCGTAAGGCTAACCCCGGCAGCAAGTTAAAAACTGCTGTTACTACGAAGCCAAGCAAGCTGAAAAAAGGTTCTAAAGCCGCCAAACGCCGCAAGTCTTTCTGTGCTCGCATGAAAGGTATGAAGAAGCGTAATACTAGTGCTAAAACAGCGAATGATCCGAATAGCAGGATCAACAAAAGTTTACGGAAGTGGAACTGCTGATGCCCGCTAAGTCTAAAAAACAACAGCGGTTTATGGCGGCAGTAGCCAATAACCCTAAATTCGCTAAACAAGTTGGTGTCCCAAAAAATGTTGGAGAGGAATTCATGAAGATGAAGAAGTATAAATCTGGTGGTTTTCCTGACCTAACTGGCGACGGTAAGGTTACGCAAGCCGACATTTTGAAGGGTCGTGAAGTAAAAAAACTAAACGTAGGTGGTGTAACTAAAATGAAGAAGCAAGGATATAATGCTCGCCTAGATGATTCTATGGGCGCTAAAAACGGTAAGAAAAAACAATCCATGAAGTCTCGTCGTGATGAGAGTGAAGGCATGGAGAAGTCAATGGGCGGACGTAAGTTTGCTGGTGACAAGGCTATGAAATTCCAACGTGGTGGACGTATGCCCGTAGGTATGGCTAACCCACGCGCTGGTGTTACGGGTGGCCCAAGTGCTTTGACGGAATATATCGACGCAAACGGATTACCTATGCCTGAAGAGAGTAGACCCCGACGTATTAGTGATCCCACTGCTGAACAGCGTCGTCAAGCAGCAGCCCGAAGCCGTAGAGGTTCTACTCGCAGAGGCGGTGGTGGTAGAAAAGCTGGCGGTAAAATCTACAAGTCTGGTGGAAAAGTCCGTGGAGCGGGTTGCGCTACCAAAGGCGTTCGTAAAGCCAAAATGGTAAGTATGAAGGGTAGCTAATGCGTTGCTACTATAAAAAAGGCGGTTCGGTTAAAGACGCGTGCTATAACAAAGTTAAGTCACGCTACAAAGTCTTTCCGTCCGCCTATGCTTCAGGTGCTATTGCGAAGTGTCGTAAAAAAGGCGCTAAGAACTGGGGTAACAAAAGTGGCCGTTAGAAAGACCGCAAAGGGCGCAGCCCTAAAACGTTGGTTCAAGGAAGACTGGAAGGACGTTCGTACAGGTAAAGCCTGTGGACGAACTAAGGGTGAAAAGCGTGGTACGCCGTACTGTAGACCTACAAAGCGGGTATCTGCCAAGACACCAAAAACGTCTTCTGAAATGACTAAAGCGGAGAAGACTAAACGGGTAGCCCAGAAGAAGAAACTGGGTCAACCAGCGGGTAAACCGAAGCGTGTAGCGCCGTTACGTAGGAAGAAACGAAGTGGCTAAAGGTGTAAAACATTACTTCAAGGATGGTGCAGAACATAAAGGTGGGATGCACAAACACCCTGATGGTACGTTGATGACAGGCAAAGCTATGTCTAATACATCAAAGAAGTTGTATCACTACGGACAGTTATCCAAAAAAGCTAAAGAGAAAGCTAAAAACGGCTGGAAAAAATAATGGCTACATCAGGCACAACAGCATTCAATATGCCGTTCACAGACATCGCTGAAGAGGCGTGGGAACGCGCTGGGCGTGAGTTACGGTCTGGGTATGATCTCCAGACTGCACGTCGTTCTATGAATCTGATGACGATTGAGTGGCAGAACCGTGGCATTAATATGTGGACTATCGAGCAGGGGTCACTGGATCTCGTGCAAGGACAGTCTACGTACGCTTTACCGGACGACACGATTGACTTACTAGAACACTCTATTCGGACGGGTGCGAACAACCAAACTACCCAATCTGACCTAACACTGAGTCGGATTAGTATCAGTACGTATTCGTCAATACCAAACAAAATAACACAGGCTCGTCCTATACAAGTCGTCGTGCACAGGGACAGCGGGCAAACTTACCCGACAGGTCTTACGTTAGCTGCTACTGCATCCAGCACAGATACGACAATCACGTTAAGTGGGGTGGCTGGTCTACCACCTGCGGGATTTATCAAGTTAGAAAACGAGATTATTAACTACAGTTACATTACCGGTAACGTGTTACAGAACTGCTTCAGAGGTCAGCAGGGCACTACAGCAGCGACACATACTGTGGGTGGTACCGCTATACCAGCGTACTGGGAACAAGTCCCCTCGGTAACTGTATGGCCCGTCCCGGACAATGTTGAAACCTACCAGATTATTTACTGGCGTATGCGACGTGTGCAAGACGCAGGCAACGGTATTGAAACGGCTGACATGAATTTTAGGTTTTTCCCGTGCTTAGTAGCGGGTCTGGCCTACCATATTGCTATGAAAGTCCCCGAGTTTATGGACAGGGTACCTATGCTCAAAGCAGCATACGAAGAACAGTTTGAACTTGCGGCAGGAGAAGACAGGGAAAAAGCCCCAATTAGGTTTGTGCCTCGCGCAGGTAGGATCTAACAATGGGCACGAGGTTTGCTTCTGACAAGAAAGCCATCGCCATGTGCGATGTGTGTGGATTCCAGTACAAACTGAAAGAGTTGAAGAGTCTGGTTGTTAAGGATAGGGAAACACAGATAAAAGCATGTCCTGAGTGTTGGAATCCGAGTCAACCACAGCTTAAACTAGGTGAGTTTCCGGTCAGTGATCCACAGGCAATACGGAACCCTAGACCTGATAGGAGTTTAGGTGTGTCAGGGAATTATAGTAGTAGAGATATACAGTGGGGTTGGAACCCTGTAGGTGGCGGGAATGACCCGTTTGGCCTAACCCCTAACAACTTACTGGCTACTGGGTCAGTAGGTACAGTTACAGTAACGACTACATAGGAGTAGTACGATGTATAACCCTAAAAACGTTTTTGGCATGGATGAAGTAAAAGTACATAAAGACAAAGGTGTTAAGTCTTATGGCCCCAAGCCAAGCATGAAAGGCGTTAAAACGTCCGGTGTTAAGATGCGCGGTGCTGGCGCTGCGACTAAAGGTTTTATGTGTCGAGGGCCGATGGCTTAAACCATGAATTACACGCAGCTTAAAGCAGATATTCAGGACATTTGTGAAACAAGTTTTACAGATGACCAGCTCGCTTTGTTCACTGAACAGTCAGAACAGAAGATCTACAACACTGTACAGATACCTGCGTTACGTAAAAACGTTACTGGTTCGTTGACCACAGACAACAAATACCTAGATACACCGTCTGATTTCCTATGGTCGTATTCGTTAGCCGTGATTGACGGCAGTGGTAACTACTCGTACCTCATTAACAAAGACGTTAACTTTATACGTGAGGCGTACCCTAACGCTACTTCTACTGGACTGCCTGTACACTACGCATACTTCAATGACGATGCGTTTATTGTTGGGCCGACACCTGATAGTGGGTACTCAGTAGAGCTACACTACGGGTATTATCCTGAGTCTATCGTGACCGCAGGTACTACGTGGCTAGGTAACGAGTTTGACAGTGCATTATTGAATGGTGCGTTGGTTGAAGCGATACGGTTTATGAAAGGTGAACCTGATCTTGTGGCTCTGTACGAGCGGTTATTTGTACAGACTCTTGGCCTACTCAAGAATCTTGGGGATGGCAAACTGCGCGAAGACGCATTCCGTTCAGGACAATTACGGGTTCCAGTAACTTAAGGAGTTTAACATGGCAATTACACAGGCAATGTGTACTTCGTTCAAGCAAGCATTACTTGACGGAGAAATGGATTTTAGTAGTGACACAGCGCAGTCTTATAAGATCGCGTTATATACGTCTAGCGCGTCTTTGGATGCCGCTACAACTGCGTATACTACAAGCAATGAAGTATCGGGTACGGGATATACTGCGGGTGGTAACACCTTGACGATCTCTACAAACCCAACGACTTCAGGCACTACGGCGTTTCTTAGCTTCGATACAACTACGTGGAGTACAGCAACAATTACAGCGCGTGGAGCTTTGATTTATCAAGATGGTGGATCTACTCCAGCAGTTGCTGTACTTGATTTTGGTGGTGATAAGACATCTACAGCGGGTGATTTCCAGATTACATTCCCCACTGCTGATGCAACTAACGCGATTATCAGGATAGCTTAGGCTCTAAAGGATGCCATCTTCTACGACATACGAAGGCTGGGGACGCGCCAGTTGGGGTCAAGGTTCTTGGGGAACCCCCCTTATTATTGTCAATGTGGATGGTGTCCAAGCAACGGGAGCAGTAGGTAATGTAAGTGTTACCGCCGATGCAGTTGTAGCCGTCACTGGAGTCGCTGGCACAGGCAATATTGGTGCAGTATCCGTAAGCGGGGATGCGAATGTAACTCCGTCAGGATTAGAAGCCACAGGTGCTGTAGGTAATGTAGCCGTAGCCGCTGACGCAATTGTTGCAGTAACAGGTGTCGCAGGAACCACAGCTTTAGGGTCTGTAACCGTCACTGGAGGCGCAGTTGTAACTCCTTCAGGGCTAGAAGCTACCGGTGCTGTAGGTAGTGTAACGGTAAATGCAGATGCTATAGTCGCTGTAACAGGTGTAGCTGGAACTGTAGAAACAGGGTCTGTAACGGTAGGGGGCGATGCAAATGTAGCCCTAACTGGTGTTCAAGGAACTACGGCTCTTGGTACAGTAACAGTAGACTTGATTATTCGAGTGCCAGTTACAGGAGTACAAGCCACAGGCGCTATTGGTGATGTAACTGTAGGGGTTGGTGTTGTTATACCCGTTACAGGCGTAGCAGCCACAGGCGAAGTAGGGACTGTACACATATGGAGTCAAATAGTCCCCGGTCAAAATCCGAACTGGCAAGATATTAATGATGCACAAAACCCAAATTGGGTTAATATAAATACAGCTCAGAATCCAAACTGGCAAGACATAGCCGCATGAGGGTAAGAACATGACAACGCAATATACTACGATCCTTAAACTCGCTCTCCCAGTCCAAGGGGAATTGAGCGGTACTTGGGGCGATGTTGTAAATGACAATATTACTGAGATGGTCGAACAGGCTATTGCTGGTAAAGCCACGATTGATTCGTGGACTGCTAACGCACATACCTTAACTACGGCGGACGGCACTACTGCCGAGTCGCGTTGCGCTATTCTAGAATTGACTGACACGGGTACTGCATTGACAGGCGCGGGTACAGTAACTTGTCCAACTAACACAAAACTGTACATTGTAGATAACAACACCGCACAGATCATTACCGTTAAAACTTCTGGTGGTACAGGCATTGCCGTACCTGTCGGTAAAACCATGCTGGTCTATTGTGATGGCACTAACGTCGTAGAAGGTGTTACCCACGCAAATAGCTTAAGTTTGGGTACAAGCACGGTTACGGTGGATAGTGTATTAGATCAAGACGATATGTCTTCGGATAGCGCCACTGCACTTGCCACACAACAATCAATCAAAGCCTACGTCGATAGCCAAGTCGGAACTGTTGATACTCTATCTGAAATTCTCGCTAACGGTAATACCACTGGCGCTAACGACATCGATGTTGAGAATGCACAGAAGGTTCAGTTCCGCGATGCAGCGATTTACGTCAATTCAAGCGTAGACGGTCAGTTAGACATTGTTGCTGATGGTGAAGTACAGATCGACACGGCTCTAGTAGATATCAACGGTAACCTTGATGTTTCAGGTACAACTAACATTAGCGGGTCTACCACGTTCACAAAAAATGCTATTGCAGGGGTGGCGATAAGTACAGTAGCAAGAGCCTCTAATACCGTCACTGTCACAAATGCTGCTGTACACGGGCTTACTAGCGGTGACCTAGTTAACATTAACGGGGTTGCTAATAGATCTTTTAACGGTTACTTCACGGTATCGGTAAGTTCTACCACAGTATTCACGTACAGTCAGACTGGGGCGGACGAGAGTTCTACCGGAGGTACGTCTACCGAGATTGTATATAACCTTAATGCTAGTGGCACAGCTCTTAACCAGATGAACGGCCCACTTAATATTGCTGCTAACAGC